>ERZ1673749.1398-NODE-1398-length-16646-cov-4.922609_pt1 | contig 16646 bp, 8 predicted proteins | sample MGYA00580204_ERZ1673749 | MGnify/ENA primary metagenome ERZ1673749 (study PRJEB41218, sample SAMN15661745) | gut metagenome | host: Homo sapiens | place: Canada: London | collected 2015-08-20/2019-03-30 | study: EMG produced TPA metagenomics assembly of...
CGAGGCCGGAGGCGTGGCTACCTTCGAGAACTGGCATGGGCCGACGTACACCGACTCGGGCGGATTCCAGGTCATGTCCCTCGGCGTGGGTTTCAAGAAGGTTTTGGCCATGGACGTGGCGGAGCTGACGGACTCCGATATCCGCGCGGCCAAGAAGGAGCGCATGGCGCAGGTGGATGAGGATGGCGTGGATTTTAAGTCCATCATCGACGGCTCCACGCACCGCTTTACCCCGGAGGTCTCCATGCAGATTCAGCATGGCTTGGGCGCGGACATCATGTTTGCCTTCGACGAGCTCACCACGCTCGTAGATACCCGCACTTACCAGGAGGAATCTGTCGAGCGCACGCGCCGCTGGGCGCAGCGCTGCCTGGATGAGCACGACCGCTTGACGCTTGCCCGCGGCCCGCAGAAGCCGCGCCAGTCCTTGTGGGGAGTGGTGCAGGGTGCGCAATACGAGGACCTGCGCCGCAAGGCCGCGCGAGGGCTGGTGGAGCTTTCCGATCGCGCCGAGGCGAATGGTCGGCGCGGCTTCGGTGGCTTCGGCATCGGTGGCGCATTGGAGAAGGAGAATCTCGGCACGATTGTGGGCTGGGTGTGCGATGAGTTGCCCGTCGATAAGCCCCGGCACCTGCTGGGTATCTCTGAACCGGATGACATCTTTACCGCCGTTGAGGCTGGTGCCGATACCTTCGATTGCGTGGCGCCGACCCGCCTGGCGCGCCGCGGTGGCGTCTACACTCTCGATGGACGCATGAGCCTCACCAATGCGCGCTTCAAGCGCGACTTTGCTGGCGTGGATGAAGAATTTGGCGGCTACGTCTCGGAGAATTACTCCCGCGCCTACCTCCACCATCTGCTCAAGGCCAAGGAATTCCTGGCAGGCACGCTGTGCACGATCCACAACCTGGAGTTCATGATTCGCCTGGTGGATAACATCCGGGAGTCCATCGATGGCGGCTATTACGAGGCCTACCGCGATGAATTCCTGGGGCGCTATTACGCCAAGTGACCAGTGACGATGACGTTGTACTCCAAGTCTGTTGCGCCGTCTACCGCACAGGCGATGAGTACGATGCGCCCGGGAACCTCGGTATTCATCAGGTCCGCGTCGCTTCCTAGTTGCTCCTTATCAACGAGGAATGCATTGTCCACGATCCACTCGCGCCCGGCACCGCCCTCGGAGGTCATGCGGATGTGGGAGCCGTTGAGGATGGGCGTCGTAAAGCGCTGCACCTGCGCCCCGTCGAGGCCCTCCACGGTGGTGGGGTTGCTCAGATCAACGTTGGAGGTGACCACCTCGGAGAAGGGGTTGAATACCAGTTTCTGCTGGCCCCACGCATGGCCCAAGACGTAGGTGGTGCCCTGTTCCGCCGTGGCGGGTGACTGACCCCAGTCTTGGACCCAGCGCACCATGGTCTCCTGTGGCCCGGCGGGGTTGAGGGGCAGGACGAAGGGCATCGAGTCATAGGTCGCGCCCGTGATGGTGGCCGAGCCTTCCATCTCAAACGTACCGGTCAGTGCGGGTGACGGGCCTTGGTTGAGCGGCGGCGGGGTAGGGGTGGTGCTGGGCGCTGCGCTTGGCGACGCCTCACTGCTCACCGTCGTGGTTTCCGGTGCCGCGTGGCTCGTCGTTGCGGACGACGTGGTGACTTCCTCTGTACCCGAGCACGCCACAAGACTTAGGGCCGTGGCTAGGCCAAGGACGGGGAGGCGGGGAGTTCGTAGATGCTTATGCATCGTCGATGTCCTTTAATACCTCATCAAGATTAAACCGCTCGCCAGAATCCTTTGCCATTGCTGTGCGCAGTTCCTGAAGGTCGTAGTAGTCTTCGACCCGTTCCAAAAGTGCTGCACGGGCTGAAGCAGATTTCGGACGGCCTTCACATGCAGCCATTTATTCTCCTTTGCTCTTGTGAATGCATCGTATTACGCAAGTTGGGTGAAGGGAAGAGAGAAATAGACCCCCTCAGCACAGTGCGTGCCAAGGGGGAATTCGGGACGGGTTGCTGCTACTTAGACGGCGCTGCCGTAGAGGTTTCGGCCTCGGCGATAGGTGCGTAATCCTCGCGGCGCTTAACCCAGGAGATAACCAGCGTGGTCAGCGGAAGCATGATGACCTCGCAGGCGGTCTTCCAGAGGAAGCCCACGATGACGTAGTTCAGGAAGCCACTGAAGGAATCGATGCCGATGACGGGTGCTGCGATGGCGCAGAACAGCAGAGTATCGCCGAATTCGCCGACGACGGTGGAAGCAACAAGGCGGCCAATGAGACCCTTTTCGCCGGTGCGGGCCTTCATCTTCACCAAGGTGAAGGAATTGAGCAGCTGGCCCACGAGGTATCCGGCTAGGGAGGCGGCGAGAATCTGCGGCACGAGGCCGAGAGTTGCTTCGAAAGCTTCTTGGCCTTCGTAGAAGTCCGCGGCGGGCAGCCAGATTGCAATGTAGAAGGAGACTGCGGCCAAAAGCGCCATGGCAAAACCGATGTAGACGGCGCGGCGAGTGGACTTGAAGCCGTAGCACTCAGAGAGGACATCGCCCACGATGTAGGCGAGGGGGAAGAGGAAGAAGGCACCATCGGTGATGAGTGGGCCGAGTTGGACGCCCTTCGTGGCGTTGATGTTCGAGATGAGGAAGGTAACGACGAACACCGAGACCAGCCACGGGTACAAAGTGGAATGTACCGGGATGAATCGGATGCTCTCGCCACCGTTTGTGGTGGTTGCGGTTGCCGATTGAGTTGTCATGGCACAGCATTTTTCCACGAAACTAGGGGAACTAGAAATAGGGAGTTTAATTCGGTTCACGCGGGGAGCACTCCCTTGCCCGGCGGTTCCTTGGGAAAAGGCAGCGGAACAGGTTGTTTCATTGCCGTGGTTCCAGCGCTTCGCCCATCAAAATCTGCAAACTGGGCAGAAAAAATGCACGTAGTATGGCATTCTTTTGCTTGCAGTGTTTTCGTGTTCCCTGAACGTTTCCTGTCTATTGTGCCGCGGTGCGCGCTCGAAGAGATTCGGGGCGTTCGAAGTCCGAGGCTCGTGACGGGCATGTCGTGTCAGGGGGTGCGACTACCTTGGTTTCTAGTCCTTAGAGCTTTCCGGCTGATCTTCTACCTTCTGCGTCGCTAGATGGGGGAGGCACCAGGTTTGCCGGTGGCCCAACTTCGTACAAGGGAAGGTCATCGATATGACGTTTGGTTCCCCAGGCTCCTCACCACAGTTTGGCGGGCGCCCGCCCCAAGGTGCTAGCCAGCCAGGTGCAGGATCCGCGCCTAGTTCTGGCTCCGGGTTTGGATCGCCCACTGGGGCTGGGGGCTTCGGCGGTTTTGGCGCCCCGAATCCTTCCCAGAATCCTGCGCAGAAGCCCTCTCCGGGTTTTAACTCCGGTTCGGGCGCGGGCGGCTCCTTTGACGCGCCGGATGGTTTCGGTGATTCCTCGCCCGCGCCGGATTACCGCCGTCAGGTGGCAACACCGACGAGCCCAACGAAGGGGCCGTGGCCGATGCTCATTGCCGCTGGCGTATCCGCGGTCATCGCGCTGATCCTGTTGATTCTTGCGCCGCTGCTTGCCGCTCCGACGGAGGGCCTTTTCTTTGGCCTGGCAATCGGGGGATGGCTCTTGGCTGGAATCGTGTCCTTCATCCTCTTGGGCTTGTACACGCTGAAGAACACGCAGCGTCAGGCTGAGACCTTTTATATTGAGGATACGACGCAAACCTTGCTCTACCGCGTCATTATGGGTGGAAGCTTTGTCCTTGTCATTGTCGCTGCGGTGGAAATCGCCTTCTACGTAGGAAAGGCGGTTGGCGCCTAATGAAGAAACTCACTCGTGTACTTGCCCTATCCGCGGCGGTGACTATCGCTGGATTCGGTGGCAGCTTAGGCGCGGTAGCGCAGGACGCTCCGCCGCCTCCGGAAGCCCCTGCGGCCCCTGAAGCCCCAGAAGCCCAGCCGGAAGAAAGCCCTGAGGGAATCGGTTCCGAATCCTCGCTCTCTGAGGTTTCGCAAAAGAACCTGTCCGATTTCGGCTCCTGTATTGCCAGCGAGAAGTCTGCGGACCTGCTTTTTGTTCTTGACCAATCAGCGTCGTTGGTGGGCTATGAAGGCTCTCAGCCGACGGACGCCGATGCCTTCCGCGTCGATGCCACGGGGGACATCGTGAAGCAGCTGGCACACCTCGGGGAAGATAACGGCGCAGACATCAACGTGAAACTCGCTGGCTTTGGTTCTGACTATTACAGCGATCCGGCTGAGTACGGCGGGTGGACCAATGTCTCCGGAAACGGTGATGCCCTGCAGGGGGAGTTGGACAAGTTCCGCAAGGAGGACCGCGTAGCGGACCTCGAAACCAACTACGGCGCGGCTTATAAAGGCGCGTTAAAGGAACTGGCGTCTCACCAAGGAAGTAGCTGCCGCGGCATCGTGTTCTTTACCGATGGCAAGTACTACACCGACGCCGAGGCCAACGATCTCCAGGGTGCACAGGACAAGCTGTGTGAGGTCAATTCCTCTGTCACCGCCTTCCGTAACTCCAATATCCGCCTCTTTAACGTGGGACTCGTTCCGGCGGCGGAAGCCCAGGACCAGGTCCGCCAGCTCACCCGCATGGCGGAGGGGGAAGACTGCGGCCAGGGTGCGCCGAATGGTGCATTCTTCGACGCGGGTGAGGACCCGGCAGCACTGTTCGCGGCCTTCCGTAACCTCATCCCCACCTCGGGTGGTGTAACCAAGGACGGCAACTTCAAAGACCAGTTTGATTTCGTCCTCGATGACTCCGTATCCCCTGTGCGTTTGTCAGCAGTACCGAAGAACTCGGTGGGTGAGGACGATCTCATCCCAACTCTGACGGGCCCCGATGGCGAAACCGTGGAACTCAAGCCGGATACCACAAGCGTCGCTGGTGCGAAGGTCTCCGTGACGGAGAACAACAAGCTGCCGGGCATGGTTGATATCGCGATGGAAAAGGACGGCGATTCCTGGGCAGGCGCGTGGACTTTTGGCTACAAGGTGGCAGAGGGGACCGAAGGCGAGTACCTCGCATCCGTTGTCATGGTGCCGGGCCTTAACCTGGACCTCAAGACGGAAGATGGCGCCAAGGTAGAAGGCGGCATCAACTCTGACCAGGTTTTGAAGGGACAGTTGGTCGATGGCCACGGCGAGCCCCGTGCGCTGGAGGGCCAGGGAACCCTTCATGCGGAGTTCGTGCCGGAGGATGGTTCCCCGGTTACCCTCGTGGACAATGCCCCCATCACCGATGGGCAGCCAGTAGACATTCCGCTGGAGAAGGTGGAAAACGCAGCATCCGGTCAGCTCGTGACCCGCGTGGAAATCACCACTAAGGACACAGGTGAGCGCCCGGGTTCGAAGCTGGACCCCATCAACGCGGAAACGCCGCTGACGGTTACGCCGGTCAATATGCCGACGGTGGGCTCGGCGCAGACGATCACCATGACGGAGAAAGAAGTTACTGTCGACGTCCCGGTGACCGGCCCCGGCAAGGTGTGGGTAGCAGACCAGACCGTGGATTCCGCTGACGGGATGCTCCCCTCGGGAGTTCCTGCCGTTGCGGTGAGCTCCAAGCACAACTCGGAGGATTCCGCGCTGGAGCTCTCCAGGGACGAAAAGGCGACCATCCCGGTGACGTTGAGCGTTGAAGAGATGGCGGATGGCCCGCTGCGCGTGGATCCGGTGATCAACCTGCAGTCTGCTGAGGATAACCAGCAAATGGAGCTGCCGCTGACGCTGCAGGGTTCCATGACCGCGCCGTTGAGCAAGTCCGCTTTCGGCCTCTCCTTTGTCCTCGCGGTGTTGCTTGCGCTGCTGATTCCGCTGGCCATCTTGTACCTCATGAAGTGGGTTAGCGGCCGCATTCCGGAAAAGCCCCGAATGTTTGCGAAGACCATCCCGGTACGCCGCGAGGGCGCCAGCCTCGTGCGCACCGACAATGGCCGCCCGTTCGCGGTGTCCAAGGAAGAGTTCCAGGGCGCTGTTCCGGTGGAGACCACCGGACGCTCTGCTCGCTTGGGCAGCAATGACGCCAAGGTAAAGATGGGTCTGAGCCCGTTTACCGCCGCCCACGTGGAGATCCAGCGCGATGGCACCATTTCCGGCAAGGGCAAGAAGTCCGGCTACCGGGCAGTTCTGCCGCTTGCGGTGCAGAACACGTGGTTCTTCGTGGGCAACGAGAAGGACCGCGATTCCGGTGAGATTGTCATGACCATCGATACGCTGGCCCGGGCCAGCGCGTATGACGAGATGTCGAAGGAGATCAGCCGCCAGGCCCTGCAACTCTTTGACCAAGTCGAATTCCCTGCCGAGAAGCCCGACAAGGCACAGACACCGCCGCAGTCCGGCCAACCGGGGCAGCCGGTCCAGCAGAACCAGCCTGGCTCCCAGCCGCCGAGCGGTCCGCCGCCGCAACGTGGACCGCAGCAGGGTGCTCCGCAACCTGGTGGATTCGGCCAGTCCCAGCCTTCCGGCCCGTCACCTCACGGCCAGCAAGGGCGTGCGAACGGGCCGGGACGTCCCGGCTTCGGCGGAACGCCAAATGTTGGCGGTGGCACTGGCTTTGGTGGGGGCTCTGGCTTTGGGCAACCAGGCCAGCAGCGCCCGGGTAATCCTGGTAACCCTGGTACCAACGGCGGCTGGCCCCCAAGCCCGGGATTCGGCTCCCAGGGCTAAGCCGGTAGAGCAGTACACAACAGCCATAAACAGCACAGAAGCGAACCTCCCCTTCGAAAGGTAGTTAAAGATGAAGAAGTTCCTCGTCGTCGGTTGCGGTGGCTCCGGCGCCAAGACACTGGCGTTCATGATGGACCAGCTCAAGGCCGAGCTGCGAAGCATTGACCCGGACATGACCGAGCTGCCCAAGGCATGGCAGTTCGTCAACATCGACGTGCCGCTCGAAGAAGAGGCTGGACCGCAGAAGCTGCCGAATGTAACCCAAAACGGTGGCCACTACGTGGGCATTGGTGCGCGCCAGAACTACAACTCCTTCGACGAAGGCGTGTCCAGCACCCTGGGCCGTGCCGGCAAGCTCGGTGAGATTGCAACGTGGGCCACGCGCAACCCCTCCACCAACGACGTGAAGCTGGCTGATGGTGCCGGCCAGTATCGCGCGATTGGCCGCATGCTGACGCTGCCGAATCTCAAGAAGATCCGCCAGTCGCTTAAGGAAGCGGTGGATGAGATGTTCACGCAGGAGGCGATCCAGGAGCTCAACCGTCTTAACTACAAACAGACCAAGCTGGATTCCGATACCGGTGATTCCCAGCCGGTTGTCCTCGTTGTCTCCTCCATGGCGGGTGGCGCGGGTGCCTCGATGTTCCTGGACGTGTGCCGTGTGCTCACCACCATCCCGAATGTGAACCCACAAGGCACCCTCATCTTCATGTACACCCCGGAGATCTTCGCCGATAACAAGGCGGATGACATGGCCGGTGCATGGCCGAACTCGCTGGCTATGTTCGGTGAGGTCGTCGCCGCGCAAATGGGAAATGCCTACGAGCATGACCGCGCCATCTTCGAGGCTTTTGACATGGGCACCCCGCCGGAGGGGCAGACCTTCGGCCGTATTTTCCCCATCGGTTCCAAGATGGGCACCACCAGCGCTCGCTTCGGCGATGGTTCCGCCATGTCCATCTATCGCGGCCTGGGCCGCGCGTTGGCGGGGTTGATGGCTTCCACCAAGGCCAGCGATAACCTCGTGTCCTATGCGCTGACTAACACTCCGGCCGGTGACGGCGGCCGCCGCTTCTTCGGCTGGGATCGCCCAGACGGGACGCCGTGGGGTCGCCTGCCCTGGGGTTCGCTGGGGTATGCCCAGGTTTCGATGGGCCGCGACCGCTTTGCCGAATACTCTTCCCAGCGTCTTGCCCGCAGCGCCTTCGAGCGCCTCTTCAACGGGCACCTCGACCCGCAGAACCCCGAGGCCGGCGAGATGCAGATTGCTAAGAAGCTGGAGGAGCGTCTGCCCAAGGCCTTTAGCTCTATGACGCTTGATCCCTCCTGGGCACAAGGCGGCCAGATTGATAGCGGCAGCGTGTGGAATTGGCTCAACAGCGTCTTTGGTGGCCAGGCCCAGCAGGCCGCGGATAGTGCTGCGAAGCACCTGCAGAACTTCATTCCGGTGGGCCAGGGCCGTAACGTCAACGAATGGCGTGAAGAGTTCGAGGGCAACATGGCCGAACCTCGCAATGAACAGGCCATCGCATCTGTTCTGAACAATGCCGCCTATGACATTGTTTACCGCTACGCCAACTTCTTCAGCGATGGTGTCCTCGCCACCGTGGAGTCGGAGCTCGCTGCGGTGGGCGTGCCCTATGTGCGCGAGATGCTCTCCAAGATCACGGACGTGCTCACCAACTCCGACCGCCTCCTGCCGCGCCTGTCTGAGTACTCCGGCTACTACCAGAACACCCGCGTGCTGGCGAAGCCAGAAGGCGCGGACCCTATCCTCAGCCCGTTGACCGGCAAGGGCCAGATGACGGACCCGACTCCTACGGTCAATGCTCTGATGGGCCTGTATTTCAACCAGTTCTACAGCTACGCCCTCATGGCCATTGCTCACCTGCTCAAGGATGTCCTGCAGGACTACGCCGATGAGAACCTCTTCCACCTCAAGCGTGAGCTGGGAGATGCCCACGCGGTGCTGGAGAAGGCCGTGTCGAAGCGCCCGGAGACCAACAAGTTGGCTGACGTCCGCACTGACGAGGTCAACTCGTGGCCGACGGAGCTCGATGAGGTCGTGGAAACCCGCTTCAAGGGTGCCGAGAACGAAATCATGCTGACCGACGTCAACAGCTTCATCTCGGACTACCGTGACCAGATGCTGCGTACCATCCAGGGACAGCAGTCCACCTCGGATGTCACCAACTACGAGCAGGCTTATCCTTTTGCGGTTCGTGCGGTCATCCGCGGTGAATGGGAATCACTCGATGCGGCCCAGGCGCCGAATGACACCCTGGCCCCGCAGAAGCGCACCAATGATGCTTACTCCAACCGTGCTGGCTGGGTGTCCAAGTACCTCTCGCGCCACCCGCAAAGCGGTGAATCCCGCGAATCCCAGCGCGCGCACTACCGCGCCAAGATTCGCCCAACTGATTTGCTGGAGCGCTCGCGCCAGTGGATTAATCGCCGTGATTATGAGTTCCAGAAGTTCAACTCGGTGGATCTGCGCCGCTACCTCACCCTTACCCCGGATATCAACGAGGTCGAGCACGCGCAGCGTCAGCGCCGGTTCGTCGAGGCATTCCAGCTTGCGCTGAGCTATGCCCGCCCCTTGGCTGCCGTCAACGATGACATGGTTCAGCGTATCCACGGCAAGTCCGTGCAGTACACCTACTCCTTCTCCGATATCCCGTTTGCGGAGCTGGGCTCTGCGGAGACCGGCATCGCCTCCCAGCTGGAGTCGGTGCTCAGCCGCCCGGAGATTGACGGGCCTTCCACGGTGGCTCTGCGCAACTCGCTGAACATGTCGGACCATGTGCAGCACATCGAGATCTTCGGTTCCTACCCCAACTACTCGCCGATCGTCTTCTCCTCCATGTTTAACTACATCGCCAAGGACATCGAGAAGCAGGACAATTTCGACGGTTCCTGGTGGTCGGAGCGCCGCACCCGCCCGCTGCCAGCAGCCCTGCCACTGACGAAGACGGAGCGCCAGGCCATGGTGGCCGGCTGGATCATCGGACGCATTACCGGCCGCGTCTACATTTCCAACGCCGATGCAGCCAATGCGGCGGCCCACATCTTCGATGACACGGATGGTGGCGTGAATGGTTGGGTTGATTTCCCGGATCCGCTGCTTATCTCGCCGCGCCGCATGATCAAGAAGTCTGACTGGATGCCTTCGGTTTTGGAGTCCATCTTTATCGCCTACGCGAAGGTGCAGGAAACCGGACACTATGGTTTTGCCTCTTCGCTCTACCCGTACCAGCTGTTGCGCGGGCTTTTCGACGACGGCCTAGACTTCGCCCACTCCGGTGCGTCCACGCACCCGGTGGTTCACCGCCTCGCGCAGTTCTTGGCTTCCGGTGAAGCCCCGAACCGCGGTGTTATGGGTACCTCCATCCAAGACCGCTATGAATCCTTCGTGGAGGAGCTGGATAAGTTCGCCCGCGGTGCGGACCACTTTGTGCCGGGCCACACCAACTCCTTGCCGGGACAGGGACGTAAGGAAAAGCCCTTTGCGGAGATACGCTCCCGCGAGGTCGCCTCGCATACGCCGTACTACCGTGACTTGGCGCTAGACGTCATCGAGATGGTCCCGGTCATCCGCAACTACCTGAATCAGGCCAAGACGGTGGCGGAGAACCCCGTCGCCCAGCCTGCCCCGCAGGTGCGCAGCTCCGATTCTGGCTTTGGCCAGGACCTCGCTCCGGAATTCAACCTCAACGACCTGGATGACACCTTCTAATGACGAACGTAATTATTTTCGGACACGGCGCCACCGCGGATGACATCCGCTCCCGCCTTTGTGACTTGCGTGCGGTCGGCCTCCTGCAGGACTTCCTCTGGATCGACTACGCCCACCCCACCAGTGGAGCTGTTGTGCGCTCCTTTACGGAGGAGGGCACGGCGCGCTTGTCGACGCTCGACGAGGCCCTCCGCAGCTTCAGCGGGGACGTCCTCCTCGCCACCATTGACCCGATGGATGCGGAACAACCGCAGGACGTCGACAAGCTCACGGAGTGGGTCGGGGCCGTCGACCAGCGCCTGATTCAGGCCTCCAACCTGCGCGTGCGCCTGTTGTTGTCAGCCCTTCCGCGCGAGAGTGTGGACATCGCTCCGTTGCAGGGATGGAGCAACCTCGTGCTCTCCCCAGAAGAGGGCGGGACCCCGGCCTCCTCGCGCATTCGCCCGATCAAGCGCACCGCAGATGGCTTCGAGCTTGCCCAGTTCGCAGCCCCGGCCGTAGCCAGCATCTTTGGTTTATGGCGCGGGATGCCCGAGCCTGCGGTGTTGGATCCAGAAACTCACCGCGTCATCGAAACAGGAGACCGGCAGCGCTTCCGTCTGGTGCGCGCCTTCCACCGCACCATCGATGCCAGTGATATCGAGGACAAGGTCAGGAAGGCCGTCTTCGATCCCAGCCAGCGCTTGCCGCAACCGCAGGTCAATAACATTTCGCGCGCCGTGCACTACGCCAATCCGGAACAGCTGACGGATCAGTGCGCTCAGATGTTCATCAACCAGGAGATTTCCCCGTTGGTGAGCACCCCGACTGCCTATGAGGAGCTGCAATCTCACAAGGTCAGCGGCTGGGCGGCGCTGAAGGATAATCTGCGCCTGTACTGGTCCACCGTGGTGGGCAAGCCGCAGGATTGGGTCGAGGGCCAGCGCGGTGCGATGAACAAGAACGCCGCCACCTTCCTGCAGAAGATGCTCTATGGCCAAGACTCTAGCGTGGAGGTTGTCTTGGCTGGGCACTCCGGCAAGGGTAGCGGCGCAACGAGCGTCGACGAGCTGCGTCAAGCCAGTGAGCACACCATGCGAGTCGCCCGGGAACAGCACTTTTCCTTGGGCCAGGAACCGCAGCTCTCGCGCACGTGGGAGGCCTACCACGACTACGCCTTGGGGCTTGTCGACGGTTCCTGGCGCGACAGCATCGATACCAAGGGCCTGCGCAATAACCAGGGCAACATGTACATCGTGCAGTACGGTGGCCAGTCCGTGCAGGATGTCAGCGCTTCTTTTGAGGGCTTCCATCCACTCATGACCAGCACGTTGGGCTATACGCACGAGTCCCAAGCAACCGTCGCGCCTTTCGATCCGGTAGGCGCTGAGCGTTTTGCCGCCGACATCGAGTACACCAGTCAGCAGACCCGCAATGAAGCGGTCAGCCGCAAGAAGCACGAGTTTGCCTCCTGGCGAGCGAAGAACAGCACCACCTTCGCGTGGAAGGTAGGCCAGGGCCTGTGGGAGAAGCTGGGGCACGCCCAGCAGAAGTACCGCGACGCCCACGCCAAGGCGCGCGAGCTGCAAGAACTGGCCAATAGCTTCCAAGCGCGTGACTTCAACGCGGAGAACAAAGCGCTGACCCGGAAGCTGCGCACGATGTGGATCGTCCTCTTCGTGGTGCTTGCCCTGATGACCTACATGGTGGCTGGCCGCTATACCCCGGACTTGCCGCTGGGTGAGTACTTGCAGTGGTTCGATTGGCCGTGGTACGTCGTGGGTATCATCGTGGCTGTCCTCCTTTTCCTCGTGTGTTCTTGGGCGGTCTTTACCAAGGCCCAGCGTGAGATCTTCGACTATGTGCAGCGGCGCAAGCTGCTGGACCGCAACCAAGAGATCGCCGCGCAGAATTTGGCGACGGCCTCGGCGGAGATCTCGCGCATCTCCAACGCCTATAACCAGTTCCTGAGCTGGTCGGCTTTGCTGGGACGTGCGATCTACGCGCCCTTTGGCCGCAAGGAGACATCGAGCGATCACCTGCGGACGCCGCAGTCGGGCCTTCCGGAGAACGCTCGCATTGCTCAGGCCGTGCTCAACCGCGACGATGCCGTGCGCATGACGGATGAAATCCGCTCCCATATTTTCCAAACGGAGTGGGCACACCGCTCGCTTAAGTCACTGCTCGATGACATGAATGACACCTTTGAGCGCAACCGCACAGGCCACTCGGCTGTGGCTCTCAATGAGATGTGGGGCATGGCTGGTCTCGGTTCCAACACTGAGTTGGACAAACTGTCCCGCAGCCTTGACCACCCCTATATGCAGGACCGCGATCATAAGCAGCAGGAATGGCAGAAGGTCATCACGGATCCGCGCATGTCCCGCAGCTTGCAGCAGTACCTCAGCCGCGTCACCTTCCGCGAGGAAGGCGGCAGCCGCGTTCAGAGCACTGCCGAGTTCCTCGACGGCATGAACCAGGACAAGGGAGCCCTCCAGGCCTTTAGCTCCACTGCGCTGACCAACGCTGGTGGCGCTGAAGGATATACCGAAATCGACGGCTCCCGCACCCGCATCGTGGAGGTGGACAGCCAGACCGCGCTGACCAGCCAGCTCTCGCGCTCTGTGACGGTGGTGCAGTACGGAAGGATCACTGACTTCAAGTACTTGATCCCTGACGCGGCGTCGAGTGCCCCGTCCTTTGTGAATCCTGCGGATCTTTCACTCGACGACCTGGATGACATGGACCACATGGGCTTTAAATCGCCGGTGCAGGGAGATAGCCAAGGACCGACTACGCAGCCGCCGTTTGGTCGGCCGGAAGCACCGGACCTCTCAGACCTCGACGAAACTTTCTGACGAGACCTCCTTAAGGAACGTTGATGACACACACCCCGAAACCTTCGATCACGGATATGCCGCTGAGCGAGCTGAGGACGCTGCACCAGCTCAAGCGCGTGAGCGCCGATGATGTGCGCGCGGCCGTATCGGCGCCGTTTAGGCAGTACGCCGAACAGATCGCCGCCGCGTATAACGGCGAAGAGGTGGCCCACCCAGAGCTGAGTGCACAGGCGCGCAACGCCGCCGCGGCCCAGGAAGAACGTGCCGCGCAGGAACGTGCCGCGCAGGAACGCGCGGCACAGGAGAAGGCAGAACGTGAGCGTGCCGCACAAGCTGAAGCGCAGGCCCGCCAACGGGAGCAGGCCCAACGTGCCGCTGCAGCTGGTGCTGCAGCAGGCGGTGTGGCCCAGGCAGGCCCCGCGCCTCAACCAGAACCGGCACAGCCAGCGGCACAGCCACATGATTTCTTTGCCGAGTGGGAGGCGCTGCAGGCCGAGGAAGAACAGAAGACTCAGGTCAACGAAGAGGACTACATCACCATCCCGGGCTTTGGGATTAAGGCGGAGTATCAGTTCCGCCAAGACCCGAACTGGGAAGCACCCGGCATCGAGTTTGAAGTTGAGGTGCCGCATGAGGACGCGCTCGCGCAGGATTCTCACGAGGACCTTGGTTATGGCATCGAACCAGAACCGGAGCCGGAGGATACCGACCAGCGCCATCCGGTGCGCCTGTGGTGGCCCGAGCTGGAACACGCGCCGGATGAGGTGGTGTTCTACCGGGTAGTGGCCGATGATTCAGAAATGGTGGCCTCCCCGGACGCCGGTGACACCCTCGTTTACACAAAAGGAACTGCCTACCGTGATCACACCCCGGGCGAGGCAGGTCTGCGCCACTACGCGGTGTGGGCCTACAAGGGCCGGGATCTTCGAGAGCTCATCAATAGTCAACCGGTATTCATGGGAGACACGGGCGTGGTCTTCCCACCGGTGAACGTTCAGGTATCCACCATCAAGGGCGCCATCCAGGTGTCCTGGGACCTGTTACCGGGGCACTCGAGCGCCATGGTTTATGCCTGCCGTGACAGCGAGAAGGAAAAGCTCTCCCCGCGTTTCGAACAAGACGTGGATAGCAGTGGGCGCAAGGCCACCATTCCGGTGCAGGAAGCCGGGCAGACCGTCGTCATCTCGTTGCTGGGCCAAGCGGAGTTCCACGGCGCTACCGAGCAGAGCCAGGACGAAGTCGCCGTCCAGCGCTCCGTGAAACTTGCCAGCGAGCTGGAGAAGCTGGAGCTGTCCCGCTGTGAGCGCCGCAGCGAATACGGACAAGACAGCATCGAAGTTGATTGGTACTCGCCCAAGACCGGCGAGGTAAAGATCTATCTGACGCCCACCGCCCCACAGGCGGACCTGCGCACGTCCGCAGTGCCGAAGACCTACGTCGAAAGTGCGCTGTCGAGTGCTATCAGTGAGACCCGTGGCGTGTCTGAACCGGGCTCATTCCAAACCACCACGGTGCCGTGGCCTCCAGATTGGTACGAAGTTTACATCACCCCGGTGAACTTTAACGACGCGGATGCCTGGGTGGGTGAATCAAAAGTGCTGCAGCGCGTGCAGTCCATTGAGGATGACCAGTTCCGTCTCATTGAGCGCGTGGACAGCCAGCTCATTACATTTGATTGGCCGAAGGGCGCGATGGCAGTGGAGTACTCCACTAATCGCGAGCACGATCAGATCCGCGAGGAGGACTACGACCTCCAAGGAGGAATCCGCCTGCACCTCGATCAGCACGGAGATACCGTGCGCCTGAAGCCTTATGCAGTCTTCGCGGGCAAGCGCACTGAAGGCAACGAGCGCGTGATTCAGTACGAGGGCCTGCGCCCAGTGACCTATGACTTCGAGGTTGATTACGCTCAGGGCCAGGTCGGGGTATTCCTCTGGAGCTTGGGCAACGGTGACAAGCGCCAGTTCTCCTGCCAGGTGGTCTACCGCGCTGACCGCCTGCCGCTCTTCCCCGAAGACGGCGAGGCACTCGGCATTGTGGAGACCAACCTGCAGAGCACCACGCACGTAGCTCAAGGACTGGGCCCGATGCGCGGGCAGTATCCGGATTTCACGGTGTCGGTAGGTGAGCGCATCCAGCGTGGGGGCTTCATCCGCCTTTTCGCCGTTGAAGGCTTTGATAGCCAGGCCGATACCTCTTTCGACAGTTTCGGCGGTGAGGACGTCTTTAGTAGTTTCTCGGAGAGCTACAGCGATGCCTCCTCTACGTTGAGCGCATCGGATAAAGCCGTGGTGGTGGAAGGCGAAGTGTCTTACAAGCTGAAGCTGTACCCGCCCGTGCAGAGCCAAGCTCCCAGCTATGACCCGCAGTACGGCCAACAGGGATATGATCCCAACGCTTATGACCAGCACAACTATGGCCAGGATTATTCTCAAGACCAGTACTTCCAAGGAGGCCAGTAGTTATGGGCGGCGCCTTTAGCTATGCATCTTTTTCCCGCGCCAATGGTCGCGCCGGTGGTTGGGGAGTGGGCCAGAAGGCCGGCGATATCACCCAGGAGGAGCTGGCTGAGCTGGTGTCCTTCGTGCCGACTTCGCTCAACAACGGCACGGCGATACCGGATTTCCCTTCCGCCCAGCAGCGCGCGGAGCTGGTCCGCCGCACCGCGGTTTTTGCTCTCACTCCTGAGGCGGAAAAGTGGGTCACTATGGTCTCCGTCCCCGCAGGCCTAGATGCGACAGGCCGCGGCGGAAACGTCTTCACCTACACGTCCATTTCGCGCACGGGCACTCCGCCGGCGCCGGCGACGGTCCTGTTTTCTCCCGATATCCCAGCGCCGTTTTCCATCTACGAGGTGGACAAAGTCCAGATTCCGGTCAAGATCTCGGCGCGCGGTCCGTTGCACTCGGATGTGTTGCTAGAGGAGTTTCTGGATGGCGAGTTCCGCCGCCCAGAAAAGCTCCCCGCACCGTTCAAAGCCGTGACCCCGAACCCTAACCCCACCTTCAACCGTGCGTTGGTCACCGCCATGGCGACGGTTTTGAATTCCCGCAATGGCCTGGTGATTCTCGTGGCGCCTGATAATCAGGCGGCGCTGTGGATCGCCGCCACCGCCCGCGAGGTGGGGGAAGATGGCTTTGGCTTCTCCACTTTTGAGAAGGCCGCCGCCATCAATGAGTTTCCGCTGAGTACGTCCACCATGCTCGTGGTCCCACCCAGCGAGAAGCAGCGTCTTAAGGAAACTGCGATCCCCGGCAATCCAGTCGTGTTTGCACTTGATGAGGCCCTGCCAGACATCAGCGCTTATGAAGCAAGTGTCGCGGAGGAAGCGGATGATGAAATTCGGGAGACACAGCCGAACCAGGCTGAGCAGCGCGCTGGCACAGAACCGGCATCGGAAATGAGTACTGC
>ERZ1673749.1412-NODE-1412-length-16494-cov-21.964657_pt1 | contig 16494 bp, 10 predicted proteins | sample MGYA00580204_ERZ1673749 | MGnify/ENA primary metagenome ERZ1673749 (study PRJEB41218, sample SAMN15661745) | gut metagenome | host: Homo sapiens | place: Canada: London | collected 2015-08-20/2019-03-30 | study: EMG produced TPA metagenomics assembly of...
AGAGAGCGCTCCCGCAAACTGCCTCTTGACAACTTATAGGAGCGTCGGTTTTATTTAGGCCATTTTTGCTGTGGTCGAGCATCACCAATCTAGCCCCGTAATCCGCCCTACTTTTGATAGCAGTAAGTAGGAACGGGGCTATTTTTCCCACTCTTTACCGCTATTGCGATCTCCGCTCGCACGACCTTCTGAGTTGCGGTGAAATAAGGACTATTTGGCGGGTAGATGCCGCTATTCAATCCCTATTTCACCGCAACTTAGTAGTTACTTGTGGATCAGGCGGGCGCAGAAGTGGCCGTCGTAGGAGTCGGCGTTTACCGGCACGCTTTGGAAGAGGCCTCGATCGTTTTGGCGGACGGCCACCAGCTTCTTGGCCTGCGCAAAATCGGGCAGTTGCAGAATCTGTGCATCGGAAAGCGGCGCCACGGTAAAGCCTGCACCCTCGGGAGAGGCCAAGAAGGCATCCACAACCTGCGTGTTCTCTTCATCAAACACCGAGCACGTCGCGTACATGAGCTCACCGCCCACAGCCACGCGCGCGGCGGCTTCCTTGAGCATCGTCAACTGCAACTTGGGCAGCTCAACCGTCACATCGTTTTCGGTCAGACGCCACGGAATCTCGGGATGACGGCGCATGGTCCCTGTACCCGAGCACGGGGCATCGATAAAAACTGTATCGAACAGGGCAGGTTTGCCAAGCATGGCGTCAAACGACGTCAGCACCTCGTCGAGCTCGCAGGCATCGCCCGAGACCGTGCGAACGCCCTTAATACCAGCCTTGTGCAGGCGCGCGAGATTCTGATCACATTTACGATCATGCAGGTCGAGCGCGGTATGCTGGTGCTCGTACCCAGCACGTTTGGCCTGACACATCATCACATAGGTCTTGGTTCCGCGGCCGGCACCAATCTCCAGGCAGCGCCCGGGACGGGTCGCCGCGGTAGCGATGAGCTGGGCGTTAAGGTCCGAGGCAACGGCAGCAGCGCGCTCAAACACGCCGGACGCAACCGTGACCTGCGCATCGACCGGTGCATGGCAGCCCGGGAACACGGGCGCAACAAGCTGCGAGATATACGGGTCGGGTTTGATGGCAAAAGCGTTCTCGTGCAAAGCGAGCGGCGCGGGAGCCAGATTGCCGGCAAAGTTGAGCGCGCCCTCGGGTGTGTCGAACGATGCCATAATGCGAGCACAAAGCCAGCGCGGCAGACCCATCAGGCGCGACAGGCGAACCAGACGACGTTCGGACTCATCGGCATCCGCTGCGGCGGCAAAATCCTCAACGTTGTCCGCGACCTTATGCAGCACGGCATTGGCCAAACCGGCGGCTGACTTAGCACCGCTGCGCACGAGCTCAACGCCCTGACTCACCGCAACACGACCCGGCGTATGCAGATAGAGCATCTCAAAGGCCGAGATACGAAGCGCCATGCGCACACGCGGCGCGACCTTTTTGGGCTTATCGAGAAACTGGTCGAGCAGTTCATCCAAAATGCCCTGCGTGGCGGCGACGCCAAGCGCCAAACGAGCAGCAAAAGCAGAATCGCGCTGGTCAATGGCCTTGGCAGAAGCACGGGAGGACAGCACATCGCGCGCGTACATGCCGCGGCGATCGGCCTCCATCAAAACATCAAGCGCGAGCTTGCGCGCGGGGGAAAGCTTGCTCATGACAAAACACCCCACGAAAGATCCGCACCCTGCAGGCCGGCAGCCCAGGCAGAAGCAGCCATAGCACGCTTGCCATCGGGCTTAACCTCGAGCAGTTCAACCGCGCCATCGGACAGGCCCAGGTAGACGCGCTTGGCCTGAACGGCGACGAGTCCCTCGCCAAGCGACACATCTGCCGGTGCTGCATCGAGCACGCGAACGGTCTTGCCGGCAATCACGCAACGAGCGGGAGCGGTATCGGACGAGGCAAGCACATGACGCACGCAATCAAGCGCCGCCATCTGAGGATCCAGACGCATCTCCTGCTTAGAAATCTTGGCGGCATGGGTAACAAGCGACTCATCCTGTTCAGTCCACACAGCGGTGCCATCGGCAAGCGAAGGAAGCGTATCGGCAAGCAGTTTGCCGCCAAGCTCAGCAAGCTCCATAGTCAGCGCCTCGGCATGCTTACCGGCAACCGACGTGGAAGCCTGAGCACAATAAGCACCAGTATCCACGCCATGCCCGATGCGCATGATAGAAACGCCAGCAAGCTCGTCACCAGCGAGAATCGCACGCTGAACAGGAGCGGCGCCACGCCAACGAGGCAGCAGCGAAGCATGAACATTCACAATACCAAGCGGTGCCATATGCAGCACGTCATCAGGCAAAATGCAGCCATAAGCAGCCACACAGAAAATGTCAGCCTGGGCAGCCTTGAGCGCCTCAACAACCTCAGGCGTCATACGATTAGCCTCAACAACCGGCAAACCAAGTTCGAGCGCCTTGGCCTTAACAGGAGAAGGCTCGAGCTTCTTACCGCGCCCGCGAACAGCATCCGGACGAGTAACAACAAGCACAATCTCATTCCCAGCCTCAACAAGCGAAACCAGCGAAGGCACAGCAAAATCAGGCGTACCCATAAACACAATTCGCATAAAGAACGTCTCCCCTCAACCAAAGCCGAGACGGCTACAAACAACAGCGGAAAGCCAAGTACCCAGCCCGTCCGCAATAACAATTCAACAAGAACAAATATACCCAAAACCAAAGAAAGAGCCGCAATAAAAGCAGCTCTTTCAGTAAAGCACCTATCAGCGAAGACGCCCCTCCCTGGCCCGACGGCACCCGGGCGAAAAGGAGCACGAAAACGCAGTCCCCTTCCGCCGCAGGGCTTAGGTTATTGCTCCACGCGCAGTTCCGCACGGGCCGAAGAGCACTTAATGTGCTCTTCGTGCGAGCAGGACTGTTTGAGCGTGGAGCAATAACCTAAGCCCTGCGGCGGAAGGGGACGGTGGGATCTACTCCGTCTCGCCCGGTCGAGCGCCGCGGGCCAGGGCGTCCTGGTACTCCTTGACGGCCTTGATGCGCTGCATAGGCTTAAGGCGCTCGAACATGGTATTGCCGTGCAGGTGATCGATCTCGTGCTGCAGGCACACGCAGAACAGGTCGCCTGAGGCCTCATAGCGAATCAGGTTGGCATCCAGGTCATACGCCTCGACGACAACGTGATCGGGACGCTCGATCTCGCAGCTAATGCCGGGAATGGACAGGCAGCCCTCGCTAAACGGCACCAGATGGTCGCTCTGCTCAACAATGACAGGGTTGATGAGCACATACGGGTCATAGTCGTTCTTGTCGCTGTAATCGCAGTCGATGGTGACGAGCTGAACGAGCTCACCGATCTGCGGGGCGGCTAGGCCGCAACCGCCGTTGTCGAACATCATCTTCTTCATCTTCTCGGCAAGCGCCTCGATCGCCGGGGTAATCTCCTCGATGACGGCGCACTCCTGGCGCAGACGAGGGTCGGGCGACAGTACGATTCCGTTGGCTTCCATGGCCATCCTTTCGGGTTGTTACATCAAATCATAGGCGTCGACGTCAACGCTCACGCTCACGCCGCGCACGGAGCCCGCCTCTTTGAGGCAGGCGTCGATATCATCAGAGACATGGTACCCTACCGGCGACTTCACAAGCAGATGGAAGCGGTAACGGTCCTTGGCTCTCTCGATTACACACGAAGCCGGGCCCAGCACCTGCGGCGCGGCGCTCCCCGCACGCAAAAAGTCGGGCGCGGCGGCGTGCCAGCGGCGCTTGAGGAGCTTTGCAATGCGCCCGATATAATCCTGCGCATCATCCGCGTTCGCCGACCACACCAAAATATTGACCAGGCGTACGAACGGCGGATACAGTGCGTCGCGGCGCTGGTCCAGGTCGTAGTCGGTAAAGATCGAGCGGTCGTGCTCGGCGACGGCGCGGATGACCGGGTCCTCGGGCAGATAGGTCTGGATGATGACCTCGCCGGGACGATCGCCGCGGCCGGCACGACCCGCGACCTGCTCGAGCAAGTCGTAGGCGCGCTCCCCCGCTCTAAAATCGGGCAGCTTGAGGGCGAAATCGGCATTGACCACGCCCACGAGCGTGACCTCGGGAAAATCGAGGCCCTTGGCGATCATCTGGGTACCCAACAGCACCGCGCAATCGGCCGCATCGAACTGCTCGAGCAGCTTTTTGTGCGCGTCCTTGCCGCGCGTGGAATCGGCGTCCATGCGAATAATGGCGACGTCCTCGGGCAGCATCTGGTGCAGCGCATCCTCGATCTGTTGCGTGCCCAGGCCCATTTTTGCCAGGTAGCGGCTGCCGCACTTGGGACAGCGACTCGTGGGCGCAGGATACGGTTGCACGCGCCAGGACGAACCACAGGTGTGGCACTGCAGTGTATGGGTGCGCTCGTGGTACGTAAGCGCCGTGGAGCAGTGGTTGCAAGTGGGGACGCAACCGCACTCGCGGCACATCAAAAACGGCGCAAAGCCGCGGCGGTTATGCAGCAGCACAGCCTTCTCGCGCCGCTCGACCACGCGCTCGAGGCCTTCCATCAGCGGTTTTGAGAACATTGAGCGGCTACCGTGCGAGAACTCGCGACGCAGGTCGGCAATACACACCGTGGGCAGCACGGCATGACCCGGGCGCTCGGGCATCTCGACACGTGTCCAGGTGGCACCGTTATACGTGCCGCGGCGGCAGCGGTCGAGCGCTTCGGCAGAAGGCGTGGCGGAGCCCAGCACGAGCGGGCAGCGATAGCGACGCGCCATCTCGGCCGCCACCTCGCGCGCGTGGTAGCGCGGGCTGGAGCCTTGCTTGTAGCTGGTCTCATGTTCCTCATCGATGATGATGAGACCCAGATCGCTGAGCGGGCAAAAGAGCGCAGAGCGGGCTCCCACGACCACACGCGCGGCACCGCTGGCAACCATATCCCACTGGTCCAGGCGTTCGCCGGCCGAAAGGCGCGAATGGAACACGGCAACCGTCTCGCCAAAGCGCGAGCGGAAGCGGCCGACGGTCTGGGCCGTCAGCGAGATCTCGGGCACGAGCACGCAGGCCGAGCGACCGGCCGCGAGCACGCGCTCGATAGCGGAGAGGTAGACCTCGGTTTTGCCGGAGCCCGTAACACCGTCAACGAGCACCACGTCGCCGTGCGCATCCAGGCGAGCGCTCTCAATCTGCGCAAGTGCTTGCTGCTGACCGTTCGTAAGTGCGACCGGCGCTTTGCCGCTCGCTGAGGACAGCGTAGTCTGGTCGCTGCAACCGCGCCAGGCACGGCGCTCCTCCACCACGACAACGCCGCGTTTTTCGAGTGCCTTGATGGTCGCCGACATGCTGTTGTAGAGCAGGTTAAGATCGCGCGTCGTGACAGGGCCGCACTGGAGCGCTTCGATGAGCTGGCGCTGGCGAACGGCGGTCTTGGGCGGCGTATAGCCGAAGCCCTCGGGCGTGAGCATGACCCAGCGGTTTTGAATAGGCTTAACGGCGGGGCGCTCAACAGTCCACACGCCGTCGTCGCCCTTGACCACACGCGGGCTGCCGCCCGGGGGCAAGAACAGGCGCAGACACTCGGAAAGCGTCGCGACATACTCGTGGCTCATCCACCGTGCGATGCGGGCAGCCTCGGCGGTAAAGAGCGGTTTGCTGAGGATAGCCTCGACAGGCTTGATGCGCGCGGAATCGAGAGTGTCGCTGCCTTGCAGGTCGGCCAGTTCGGGCGCGATGTCGACGATGTAGCCTGCGGCGGAGCGGTTGCCAAAGTGGACCAGGACCGTCGATCCGACCTGGGCCTCGTTGGCAAGGGACTCGGGGATGCCGTAAGCAAACGGTTCGGACAGCGCGCGGGTGGGGATGTCGAGAACGACGCTCGCGTAGGCGGCGATGGGCTCAGGTGCAGGCTCGGGCTTGGCCGAGGCAGCAGCGGATGCCGGCGCCGCCGAAGACTCCTCCGGTTCCAGTGAACCAAACAGCAAAAGTTGCTCGGCCATGGCCCCAGCACCTCCTATCCCATACGTCTACAGAAACAAGAGCCCCGCTCGGGTGAACGGGGCTCGGATACATACGTTTGCGCAGCGATTACAGCGCCATCGTGCGGGCGCGGTCGATACGCGCCAGGCAGTCGTCACGGCCGACGAGCGCCATGGTCTCGCCCAGCGGAGGGCTCACCATGTTGCCGCAAACGGCGACGCGCACGGCCTGGAACACCACGCGCTTCTTAAGGTCCATCTGCTCGGGCAGCGGCTCAAGCGCAGCGTCGATGTTCGCGGCGGTCCACTCGGTAACGCCCTCGAGCGCAACCTTGGCGGCGTCCAGAATGGCACCCATGCCTTCCTTGGCCAGGCCCTTGTTGACGGATTTCTCGTCATATTCGAGCGTCTCGGCCGTGGCAAAGATGGGGGCGGCGACGGTCACGGCGTCGGCCGGCATCTTGGTGCGCGGCTTGACGATGGCAGCGAGCGCGTCGATCCAGTCCTCGCCGTACTCGACGTTGCCCTCGATGAGGCCTGCTTCGTGCAGCTCGGGGACCATGATCTCGTCGGCAAACTGCGCGTCGGACATGCCGTTTATGTACTCGGCATTGACCCAGTCGAGCTTCTTGGGATCAAAGGTCGCGGGATTCTTGGAGATGCGGTCGAGCGAGAACTTGCTGGCCAGGACGTCGCGCGGGATAATCGTGGTCTCGCCGTCGAGCGACCAGCCGAGCAGCGCCAGGTAGTTGACGAAGGCATCGGACAGGTAACCGGCGTCGCGATACTCCTCCACCGAGGTGGCGCCGTGGCGCTTGGAGAGCTTTTTGCCGTCGGCACCCAGAATCATGGAGATGTGGGCGAACGTGGGCACGGGCGCGCCGAGGGCCTCGTAGACCATGACCTGGCGCGGGGTGTTGGACAGGTGATCGTCGCCGCGGATGACGTGGGTGATCTTCATCATGGCGTCGTCGACGACGGTCGCGAAGTTGTACGTGGGCGTGCCGTCGGAGCGGAAGATGACAAAGTCGTCGAGCTCCTTGGCATCGAAGGTCACCTCGCCGTGGACGGCGTCGTGGATGACGACGTCACCGCGGTCCTCGGGCACCTTGATGCGCAAGACGTAGGACTCGCCGGCCTCGATGCGGCGACGGGCCTCCTCGGGATCAAGATCGCGGCAACGACGCTGATAGCCCTGGAAGGGGTCCTTGCGCTCTTGCGCGGCCTTACGGTCGGCGTCGAGCTGCTCCTTGGTGCAGAAGCAGGGATAGGCCTTGCCCTCGTCCCAAAGCTTCTGGGCGGCCTGCTTATACAGGTCCAGGCGCTCGGTCTGGGCGTAGGGGCCATAGTCGCCGCCCACCTCGGGACCCTCGTCCCAGTCCAGGCCCAGCCAACGCATGGCGCGCAGAATGATCTGCGTGTTCTCGTCGGTGGAGCGGGTGGGGTCGGTGTCGTCGATGCGCAGGATGAACGTGCCGCCGTTAGCACGGGCGAAAGCCCAGTTATAGATAGCGGTGCGGGCGCCGCCAATGTGCAGCTTGCCCGTCGGTGAGGGTGCAAAGCGGACGCGAACGTCTGATGCCATGGAAATCTCCTCGATTGCAGGATGGATGTCTAACCGCACCAGTATAAAGCATCAAAGCAACCTCCGCACAAAGGGCACCGACCCAATCATTGGGGACAGACTTAAATGACCAGTCGTTGGAGACGTTCTTAGTTTAAGGCTGGTCATTTAAGTCTGTCCCCAATGAGTAGGTGCGGAAAGGGTGTGAATGTTTGATTTACGCGCTATGATGTGCCCTTGCATAGAGAGCCCGGCGGAATGGTAACGGTCGCCGGGACACGTTTTTGAAAGGACAATCATGTCAGAAGAACTTCGTTCCATCCCACCCCAACACGGGTCCTTTGTATTTACGTCGGAGTCGGTGACCGAAGGTCATCCCGATAAGATCGCAGACCAGATCAGTGACGCCGTCCTCGACGCAATCCTCGCTAAAGAAATAGAGCTGCAGGAGCAGGGCTACATTGCACCCAACGGCGTGCCCGCCAACGTTGAGAACGTCCGCTGCGCCTGCGAGACTCTCGTGACCACCGGCACCGTCATCGTCGCCGGCGAGATCCGCACCCAGGCCTACGTCGACGTGCAGGAGATTGCCCGTGGCGTTATCCGCCGCATTGGCTACAACCGCGCAAAGTTCGGTTTTGACTGCGATACCTGCGGCGTTATGAGCCTCATCCACGAGCAGTCGCCCGATATCGCCCAGGGCGTCGACGAGTCTTTCGAGACCCAGACCGGCGCCACCACCGACCCGATCGACCTGATCGGCGCCGGCGACCAGGGCATGATGTTTGGCTATGCCTCCAACGAGACCAAGACCCTCATGCCCATGCCGCACTACCTGGCGAGCCGTCTGGCCGAGCGCCTGGCCGCCGTGCGCCACGACGGCACCCTCGCCTACCTGCGCCCCGATGGCAAGACCCAGGTCACCGTGCGTTATGAGGACGGCAAGCCCGTCGAGGTCACGACCATCGTCATCTCCACGCAGCATGCCGCCGAGATCGAGGACATGGGTAAGATCAAGGACGACCTCATCGAGCACGTCATCACCCCCGTCATGGCTGCCGAGAACATGCCGTGGGACAACGCCGACATCTATGTGAACCCCACCGGTCGCTTTGTCGTGGGCGGACCCATGGGCGACACGGGCCTCACCGGCCGCAAGATCATCGTCGACACCTACGGCGGTTACGGCCGTCACGGCGGCGGCGCCTTTAGCGGCAAGGACTGCACCAAGGTTGACCGCTCCGCCGCATACGCCGCGCGCTGGGTCGCCAAGAACGTGGTAGCCGCCGGACTGGCCGACCGCTGCGAGGTCGAGCTGGCCTACGCCATCGGCGTGTCCAAGCCGCTGTCTATCATGGTCGACACCTTCGGCACCGCGCATGTTGCCGAGGACAAGATCGTCGAGGCCGTCGAGAAGACCTTCGACCTGCGCCCGGGCGCCATCATCCGCGACCTGGACCTGCGCCGACCGATTTACGAGAAGACGGCAGCCTACGGCCACTTCGGCCGAGAAGACGCCGACTTCACCTGGGAAAACACCGATCGAGTCGAAGAACTCAAAGCAGCCTGCGACCTGTAATTGCAAACCGCTAAGCTCGCAACAACATACGCACTTCCAAAAGAAGTACCGGCCCCAACCGGTACTTCTTTTTTTATTAATCCGGTGGTGAAGATTTTTCGATATGAGCCTACGCTGCGTCACCAGCCAATGATTTTTGCAGCATGCGCGCTTCTACCATGTATCCTTAGTCCCGAGGGGCGGGGCATAAGGTCGATTGCGAGTTCCGCACGAGCCGGAGGCCACTTAATGTGGCCTCCGTGCGAGCAGGACTGTCCGAGCAGGCGACCAAATACTAAAGCCCTCGGAACGGCGGGACAGAGTATGCCCCGCCCCTCGGGACGACGGGATAGAACAGGAGCGCATATGGCAGGCAAGCCGCAAACACTAGCTACGACCTCGGCATTCGAGATCTTGGGGCCCATCATGGTCGGCCCCAGCTCGTCGCACACCGCCGGCGCCCTGCGGTGCGCACAGGTGGCCGCCAGCCTGCTCGAGGGCCGCATCACCAAGGTCACCTTTGGCCTGTGGAACTCCTTCGCCCACACCTACCGCGGCCACGGCACTGACCGTGCGCTCGTCGCGGGCATCTTGGGCCTCGACACCGACGACGAGAATATCAAGCAGGCCTTCGACCTCGCACGCGAGCAGGGCCTCGATTACCACTTTGACATCAAGGGCGACGACGCCTCCATCCACCCCAACACCGTCGATATCGAGATGGTCGACGACACGAGCGCTACGGCGCAGGTCCGCGGTGAGAGCCTGGGCGGTGGCAAGATGCGCATCAGCCGCATCAACGGCGTCGGCGTCGACATCTCGGGCATGTATTCCACGCTGTTTGTGGCGCATCAGGACGTCCCCGGCGTGCTCGCCGCGCTCACGAACCTGCTCGCCTACGCGCACGTCAACATTGCCTTCTGCCGCACATACCGCACCGAGGTGGGCGGCCAGGCCTACTCCGTCTTTGAGACCGACGGCACACCCGACGACACCGTCATCCCCATGGTGCGCAAACTCGACAATGTCGGCTACGCCACCTTTATTGAGCTCCCCGGCTCGGCATCATCGATCTCCCCCGGCGTCTCGGCCAAGGAGATCTTCGACGACGGCGAGCAACTGCTCGACGCATGCGAGGAGCTGGGACTCAGCATCGGCGCCGTCATGGCCGTGCGCGAGGCGCGCCTTACCGGCGAGGAACACGCCGTCGCCGCCATGCGCCGCGTGCTCGACGTCATGCGCGAGGAGACCACGGCCCCCATCGCTAATCCCCAGCGCTCGCTCGGCGGGCTTATCGGCGGCGAGGCCAAGCTCGTCGATGCCACCGGCCGCAACGACCTTAGCTCCAGTTTAATGGGCGCCGTCCAGACCGAGGCCGTGGCCCGCGCCATGGCCGTACTCGAGCGCTCCGCCACCATGGGCGTGATTGTCGCCGCCCCTACGGCAGGCTCCGCGGGCGTCGTGCCCGGCTGCGTGCTGGCGCTGGCCGACCACCTGCAGCTCGATGATGAGCAGGTCATGGACGCCCTCTACTGTGCCGCAGCCATCGGCCTCAACCTCACCACGAGCGCCTGCGTCGCCGGCGCCGAGGGCGGCTGCCAGGCCGAGGTAGGAAGTGCCGCCGCCATGGCCGCCGCCGCGCTGGTGCAGATGCTCGGCGGCACCCCCGAGCAGGCACTCGACGCCAGCTCCATCGCGCTGAGCAATCTGCTGGGCCTCGTTTGCGACCCCGTGGGCGGACTCGTGGAGGTGCCGTGCCAAAACCGCAACGCCATCGGCGTGGCCGCGGCCTTCAGCTCGGCTCAGCTCGCGCTCGCAGGCATCAAGAGCCTGGTGCCGTTTGACCAGATGGCGCATGTGATGCTCTCGGTGGGCCACGCCCTGCCGGCAACCCTGCGCGAGACGGCCAAGGGCGGCATCGCTCAAGCCCCGGCAGCGCTTTCTGCCTGCGCCAAATGCGGCGTATGCGGATAGGCAGACTTCTCCAAACTGATACTGCTTCCACACCACAAACAACAGGCTAATCGCTATAATGCAAGCCCAGTTAAAACACGATGAGCCACAAGGCGAAAATCGAAGGAATTATATACGATGTCGCAAATCGACCGCAGCAACATGATTCCCGATCCGCAACAGCCCAGTAGGCATACGGGCGGCGTCCAATCGCCGCGCCCCATCGCGCCGGCTCACTGCCAACAACACGGACCGGCCAATGCCTCTCAGCGCCCGAATCAGCGTCAATACCAGCAGCATCAGCAATATCAGCAGCGTCCCGCACACGGTGCCGCCCCCAAGCAGGCCCCTTCGCACGCTCGCGCGGCAAACAATCGCGGGCCCGCGGACAAGCGTACCAACAAAAGCAGCAAGTCGGGCGGAAAGACGGCCCTCTTTGTCGTGCTCGGCCTCGTCGCGATCGTCTACATCGTAGGCGTCGTGGCGTTCTCGCAGGTCGCATACCCCAACACTACCATCGCCGGCGTCGACATATCGCTCTCTAACGCATCTTCGGCAGCCACCAAGGTCAACTCGGCATGGAAGCACTACAAGCTCACCGTGTCGGGCGATGACTTTAGCTGGACCTACCAGCCCGAGTCCGACGAGCCCATCGTCGATGGCGAGGAAGCCGCCCACGAGATTATCAGCAAAAACGAGCCGCTGCTGTGGCCATCGCGCCTCATCGCGTCGCTCGGCGGCAAAACCGATAGCGCCACCAAGAAAGACTCGGTCGACTTGGACCAGGACGTCGACCTGTCCATGCTCTCCGATGCCTTTGACCAAAAGCAGTTTGAGGAGGGCCTGGGCAGCGCTATCGACGAGTTCAACGAGGGCCGCTCGGGCACCTTCGAGGCCGCCAGCTCCTATGACGAGAAGGCCGGCAAGTTTACCGTTGAGAAAGCCCGTTCCAACGAGAAGATCAACCGCGAGCATGTCATCAAATATGCCGAGATCGAGCTCGCGTCGCTCGCCGAGAACGTCGATATCACCAAGATCGGCAACGACGCCTACGAACCGCTCAACGGCACCCTCACCAACGACCAGATTCAGGCTGCATGCGATGCCGCCAACAACTTCCTGGGCGTCAACGTGACCCTTAAGCTCAACGGCAACGATGCCGGCAAGGTGGACGGCAGCTCGGTGCTGCAGTGGATCAGCTTTGCCGATCCGGCCAACCCCACGCTCGATACGTCGCAGATCAGCAGCTGGGCCGCCGAGCTCGCCAACGGCTTTAACACCGTGGGCACCACCCGCTGGTGGACACGCGCCGACGGTAAGGAATGCGCTGTAGAGGGCGGCGACTTTGGCTGGTCCATCGACAGCGACACGCTCGCCAAGCAGGTAGAGGACGCTATCAATAACAAGCAGACCGGCGATATCGAGATTTCGTACTCCAAGAAGGCCGACACGTTTACCGCCAAGGGCGAGCCCGATTGGAAGGCCTATATCGACGTCGACCTGTCTGAGCAGCACGCGCGCTACTACGACGAGAACGGCAATATCGTGTGGGAGGCCAACTTTATTTCCGGCAAACCGGGCGAAGACGCCACCCCGGAGGGTGTGTGGCAGATCAACAGCAACGACGGCGCAAGCAAGCTCATCGGTGCCAAAGACCCCGCGACCGGAAAGCCCAAATACGAGAGCCCGGTCAGCTACTGGATGCCGTTCGAGGGCAATATGGTCGGCTTCCACGACGCTACCTGGCAAAACGATTCGAGTTTCGATAGTGCCGAATCGTACAAATGGTGCGGTAGCCACGGCTGCATCAACCTGCGCCTGGCCGATGCCAAGGCGCTCCACGACTGCATCAGCGTCGGCCTGTGCGTGGTCGTGCACTCGTAGGGAAACACGCCTTCGCACAACGGGGAGTTGACGCTCCAATCTAACAGTTCCGAAAGATACCGCCATAATGCGCCCGCCTCTCGCGACGGGCGCATATACTTATCGAGGTACTTTCTATAAAGGAGACGCCATGTCGAATGTCCCCACCATCACCCCGGGACCGAATGATACCGAGCGAGCGCCCGAGGGTGCCACCGAAACGCTTCCCCTCATAACAACCGTGCACGCCACACAGCAAAGCGACAGCACAAGCGATACAACCGAGATTTCTGACGAAGAGGCCTACGCCAAGCTCAAGGCGAAGCGTGCCGAGCGTCGGCGCAAAAAGCTCATCCGACGCGGCATTGCGGCAGGCGTCGTGGTCGCCATTGTGCTCATCGCCGTTGTCGTGACCTTCGTCATCAACGCACGGCCCGCAGGCAACAACGGGCCGGTGACCGACATGGTCACCGAGGGCACGTTTACGACCACCGTCGAAGCTAAAGGCCAGCTCAAGCCCATCTCGGCTTCGGTGGTCTCCCCTTCTGTTGACGGCACGGTGGCATCGATCAACGTGCAAGCCGGCCAGTCCGTCAACGAGGGTGACGTGCTCATGACCATTAAAAACGACGAGCTCGATCGCAACGTAGCCGAGGCGCAACGCGCGGTGACAGCCGCACAGGAAGACCTCGCCAACGCACAGAAAGCGGTAGCTGCCGCCCAAGCCGCTCCGGCGACTGACGCAGATGCAGTAGGCGCGAGTGGCGCCAGCGGCACCGCCGACACGAGTGCCGTCTCGAGCGCCCAACGCAACCTAGCCTCAGCCCAGGCGACCCTGGACCAGGCCAACGCCAAAGCCGCCGAGCGCACCGTGACCGCGCCCAGCTCGGGCAGTATCGTCGAGCTCAACGCCAAGGTCGGCGCCACGGTGACGGGCGGCATGATTATGGGCGAAGGCGATACGAGCGGCGGCAAGCAGTGCATGCAGATCGCCGACCTCTCCAAGATGAAGGTCACCGTTCAGGTGGGTGAAAAGGATATCGCCAAGATCGCCGTGGGCCAGAGCGCCAATGTTACCTATCCGGCCTTTCCCGATATCGTGAGCCAGGGAACGGTCACCGCAATCGCTTCGGTGGCAAACTCCGACGTCGCCAACGGTGGCGGCGGCAGCGTAACCTTTAACGTCGATATCCTCATCGAAGCACCCGACAGCCGCCTTAAGCCCGGTATGACTGCCGAGGTCTCGGTAGTGACCGAACAGCTCGACGACGTGGTGATGGTGCCGACCATGGCGCTCATGACCGAGGATGGCGAGCACTATTACGTCAACGTGGCAACCGACGGCGAAGGCAAACAGACCCGACGCGTAAAGGTGACCGTCGTGACGCAAAACGATAACGATGCCGTGGTCGGAAAGACGCAGGTCAAGCACGATGACCAGGGCAACGAGATCAACGCGGACGTGCCGGTCACCAAACTGCGAGACGGCGACACCCTCATCGTGGACACCGGTGCAGACATGACAGCCGACGGCGGCGACTCTGGCAGCATGTCTGCCGACGAGGGCATGTAATGCGTCCCGTCATCGACATCCGCAACGTGCATCGCATTTTTGAGAGCGAGGCCGGCTGCGCCCATATACTGCATAACGTGAGCCTGGCAGTGAATCCCGGCGAGTTCGTGGCCATTACCGGCCCTTCGGGCTCGGGCAAGTCAACGCTCATGAATATCCTGGGCTGCCTGGACAAGCCGACGGCAGGCGATTATTACCTGCAGGGCCTCAACGTGGCGGAGCTCGACGATGACGAGCTCACCGAAGTCCGCGCCCTGAGCATCGGCTTTGTCTTTCAAAGCTTTAACCTGCTGCCGCGCCTTTCGGTCATCGAAAACGTCATGCTGCCGCTGTCGTACACCAACGTGCCGCGGGCTCAGCGTGAGATGCGCGCCGTCCATGCGCTGCAAGCCGTCACGCTGCCGGTCGACCACTGGGACCACCGCATCTCCGAGCTCTCGGGCGGACAGATGCAGAGGGTTGCCATCGCGCGCGCCCTCGTCAACGATCCGCCCATCATCCTGGCCGACGAGCCGACGGGAAACCTGGACTCCGCAACCGGACCGCTCGTGATGGAGACCTTCCACAAACTCCAAGAACGCGGCAAGACCATCGTGCTCATCACGCATGATCCCGGTATCGCCGCCGAGGCCGACCGTGCCGTAACCATTCGCGACGGCCGAATCCACGACGGCGCGTATATCGCGCACGCGCCGCAGACCCCGCGCGGCGCCATTGATAACCTGCCCATGATTTCCGCACACGCCAATACGACGAAAGGAGTGAAGGCATGAGCACGCGTGACCTTATCCAAGAAGCCCTTCACTCCCTCGAGGCCAATAAGGGGCGCAGCCTACTCACCATCTTGGGCATCGTTATCGGCATTGCCTCCGTCATTGCCATGACCTCGCTTATCGGCGGCATCCAAAACAGCCTGGTCAACAGCCTAGGCCTCAACGCCGCACGTATGGTGCAGATTTATTCGTCGCAAGAGCCCACCGAGTCGGACGTCGAGAAGCTTCACAAAATGGTGCCGCAAATCGAGCAGATCGGCATCGTGGACAGCGCCTATACCGAGTACAAGGCCGGTGACAAAAGCTATACCGTCATGGCGCAGGGCGTCGACAGCGACATGCTCGACGCGGTGGGCGCCAGCAAGCTCGTCGCGGGACGCACCTACACCCAGGCCGAGTCCCAATCCGGCGCACGCGTGGCGCTCATCAGTCGTGGCGGCGCGGATCAGCTGTACGGCAACGAACAGGACGCGGTGGGCAAGACCATTAAGGTGTCGAACGGAGAGGTGCAGATTGTCGGCGTGATTGATGGCGGCAGTGACTCCATGGGCTCGCTCACGCTATACATGCCGCGCGAGACCATCTCGGGGCTCTTTGGCGACGAGAACCCGTCGTTTCCCAGCGTAACGGCGCTCGCCGCCGAGGGCACGGACATGGACGAGCTGTGCAAGACGATTGAATCCAAGGTGCGTAGCATGAAGGGCATCGCGGACGACGACGAATATGACAGCGTATCGGTGACCTCAATGAAAAGCGCCATCGACGCCCTCAATTCCTTTATGGGCGCGTTTTCGCTTATCATGGGCGCCGTTGCCAGCATTTCACTGCTCGTGGGCGGTATCGGCATCATGAATATGATGCTCACCAATGTGACCGAGCGTATCCGCGAGATCGGGATTCGTCGAGCCCTGGGGGCCAGTCGTCGCGATATCACCGCGCAGTTTTTGGCCGAGTCCTCAGCGCTGTGCGTCACCGGTGGCCTGCTGGGTGTTTTGATTGGCTACCTGCTTGCCTGGGGTCTAGCGATGTTCGCCGCGAGCTCTGGCGTGCTTGGCGAGCTCGGTGCCAGCGGTACCATTACGCCGAGCTTTTCGATCGCCACGGTGCTACTGGCCTTTGCGGTCTCCGTCGGCATCGGCGTCATCTTTGGCTTCTACCCCGCACGCCGGGCAGCAAAACTCGACCCCGTGGAGTGCCTGCGCTACCAGTAATGCACTCCCCCTGAGTTGCGGTGAAATAGGGACTGTTTAGGCCGCTAGAAGGCCTATTCAGTCCCT
>ERZ1673749.1436-NODE-1436-length-16223-cov-8.766823_pt1 | contig 16223 bp, 12 predicted proteins | sample MGYA00580204_ERZ1673749 | MGnify/ENA primary metagenome ERZ1673749 (study PRJEB41218, sample SAMN15661745) | gut metagenome | host: Homo sapiens | place: Canada: London | collected 2015-08-20/2019-03-30 | study: EMG produced TPA metagenomics assembly of...
ATCATTAAGCTGCCGAACATCTCCGCTTCCCTGGTGCAGCTGAAGAAGGCCATCGCCGAGCTGCAGGCGGCCGGCTTTGACCTGCCGGAGTACGAGGAGGCGCAGGAGAAGTACGACGCCGTCAAGGGCTCCGCCGTCAACCCGGTGCTGCGCGAGGGCAACTCGGACCGCCGCGCGCCGGAGGCCGTGAAGAACTACACCAAGAAGCACCCGCACTCCATGGGCGAGTGGTCGAAGGACTCCAAGACCAACGTCGCCACGATGGACGCCGGCGACTTCCGCCACAACGAGAAGTCCGTCATTATCCCGGCCGAGGACACCCTCACCATCAAGATGACCGACGGCACCGTGCTCAAGGAGGGCCTGAAGGTCCAGGCCGGCGAGGTCATCGACGGCACCTTCATGTCCGCGAAGGCGCTCGACGCCTTCCTGGAGGAGGCCGTCAAGCGCGCCAAGGAAGAGGGCGTACTCTTCTCCGCGCACCTGAAGGCCACCATGATGAAGGTCTCCGACCCGATCATCTTCGGCCACGTCGTGCGTGCCTACTTCAAGCCCGTCTTTGACAAGTACGGTTCCGAGCTGCTCGAGGCTGGCCTCAACGGCGAGAACGGCCTCGGCGCCATCCTCGACGGCCTCTCCGAGCTGGAGAACGGCGAGGAGATCCGCAAGGCGTTTGAGCAGCAGCTTGCCGACGGCCCGGCGCTCGCCATGGTCAACTCCCACAAGGGCATCACCAACCTGCACGTGCCGTCGGATGTGATCATCGACGCCTCCATGCCGGCCATGATCCGCACCTCCGGCCACATGTGGAACGCCGACGACCAGGAGCAGGACACCCTGGCCGTCATCCCGGACTCCTCCTACGCGGGCGTCTACCAGGCGGTGATCGACGACTGCCGCGCCAACGGTGCTTTCGACCCGACCACAATGGGTACCGTCCCGAACGTCGGCCTCATGGCGCAGAAGGCTGAGGAGTACGGCTCCCACGACAAGACCTTCAAGATCCCGGCCGACGGCACCGTCCAGGTCGTCAACTCCGCAGGCGATGTGCTGATCGAGCACGACGTCGAGGCCGGCGACATCTGGCGCGCCACCCAAACCAAGGACGCCCCGATCCAGGACTGGGTCAAGCTGGCTGTTAACCGCGCCCGCCTCTCCGGCATGAAGGCCATCTTCTGGCTCGACGAGGAGCGCGCGCACGACCGCAACCTCATCGACCTGGTGAACAAGTACCTGCAGGACCACGACACCGAGGGCCTGGACATTTCCATCCAGTCCCCGATCGAGGCCACCAAGACCTCCGTCGAGCGCATCCGCCGCGGCGAGGACACCATCTCTGTCACCGGCAACGTGCTGCGTGACTACAACACGGACCTCTTCCCGATCCTCGAGCTGGGCACCTCCGCGAAGATGCTCTCCGTCGTCCCGCTCATGGCCGGCGGCGGCCTGTTCGAAACCGGTGCCGGCGGCTCCGCGCCGAAGCACGTCCAGCAGGTCCAGGAGGAGAACCACCTGCGCTGGGACTCGCTTGGCGAGTACCTCGCACTGGCCGAGTCCTTCCGCCACGAGAAGAACACCAACGGCAACGAGCGCGCCGGCGTCCTCGCCGCTGCGCTGGACAAGGCCACCGAGCAGCTTCTCGACGAGGGCAAGTCCCCCTCCCGCAAGGTCAATGAGATCGACGACCGTGGCTCCCACTTCTGGCTCTCCCTGTTCTGGGCAGAGGCACTGGCCGCCCAGACCGACGACGCCGAGCTGGCCTCCGTGTTCGGCCCGATCGCGAAGGACCTGCGCGACAACGCCGATGTGATTGACAAGGAGCTCCTGGACGCCCAGGGCAACGCTGCCGACCTCGGCGGCTACTACTGGCCGGACGAGGAGAAGACCTCCGCGGTCATGCGCCCGTCCGCAACGTTTAACAAGATCATCGACGCGCTGGAGAAGTAAGCGCTAGGTCTTCACTGTCCAGGCCCCGGTTGCTGCGTATTCGCGGCGGCCGGGGCCGTTTTCTTGCTCCGTAACCGGAAAAAGGCACCAAAGCACCCCTAGAACACCACAAAATCATCCACTGCCTGCGGAAACGTTTTCTTGCCTCTTTCTTGCTTCTGGGGGATACTTGAGGCATGTCACCGCTTAACTCCACGCCGGAGCCTCAACTCATTGCCAGGATTAAACGATTCCTCGCTTTGCCTGCGGAACTCCCCTGGCTGGAGTTTAAGGAAAACAGCGCCACGACCGGCCCGGAAATCGCCAAATACGTGAGTGCGCTGGGCAACTCGGCACGCCTTCATGATGAACCAGCAGGCTACCTGATCTGGGGTGTAAGTGACGTTCATGAAATCGTGGGCACTTCGTTCCAATGGGAGACCGCGAAAGACAAGGGCAACGAAGACCTTTTCCCGTGGCTGCAGCGTGTAGTCTCCCCCACGCCAACACTCTCCTTCGAGGCGGTCACAATCGAAGGCAAAACTGTGGTACTCCTCCGGATTCCCGCTGCACTCTCGGCTCCTTACGCTTACGACGGAACCCGTTACTTCCGACAGGGCAGTTACACCAAGAACCTGATGGACTTTCCAGATCGCGAACGCGAGTTGTGGAGAAAGCTCAACCAGTTCGAGTTTGAAACCAGCAATGCCGCGGAAGGCCTCGAACCAGAAGAAATCACCGACCTTCTCTCCTCCGACGCCTTCTTTAACAACCGGCCGGAACTGCCACACAATGTTGGCAGCGCTCTCATCGACACAATGCGAGCGGCAGAAGCGATTACATATTCCCACGAATCAGGCTGGTGCATTCCCGCTTGGTCCGCACTGATGTACGCGCACTCCCTCAAAGACTTCCCACAGCTCGCCGGCTTAGCCCCACGCGTGATGCATTTCGACGACACGTCGAGGAAACAGCTGCAACGGGAGTGGGAGTTTGACGAGGGGTACGCTACGTCGTTTAGCAAGATTGTCACCTTGGTGAACACAGTGAGGCCTGGTGGAGAGACGATCGATTCAAGCGGACGCCGAGTTGAAACCCCGCTGCTACCTACGGTGGCATTTCGCGAAGTGTTTGCGAATGCGCTCATGCACCAGGACCTGGAGCAGCGCGGTCAATACTTAACCGTTGAAGTTTTCAGTGATCGTGTCGAAGTGACCAACCCTGGAACCCCGTTGGTCGATCCCCAGCGTTTTATTGATTCGGCTTCTACAACTCGCAACCCACGCCTCGGCGAAGCGCTTCGCCTGGCACACTTCGTCGAGCAACGTGGAAGCGGTTGGGACAAGATCGTTGCATCGCTGGAGGCAGAGCACTTTCCGCCGGCGCTCATTCGATCAAATGGCACAACCACCGTCACGCTGAGTGCCTACCGCCCGTTCAAGCTGATGACTACAGATGAAAAGATCGAAGCTGTCTACCAGCATGCGTGTCTTGGGTTTCTGGATAATCGCGCCGTCACGAATGCATCGGTGCGAAGTCGCTTCGGTCTCAGGGATACGCAGACCGCCCAGGCGACCCGTCTCATTAACGCAACGGTGGATGAAGGCCTCATCCGGCTCTACGACCCGAATGCCGGAGCTCGCAACCGCCGCTATGTCCCTTTCTGGGCCGAGTAGTTTTCTTGCTCCGTAACCCGAAGAGTACGCCAAAATAGCCCAAAAACCCCTCCAAAAACTCTCCTACCTGGAGAAACGTTTTCTTGCCTCTTTCTTGCTTCTTGGGCGGGTTTCAGGGGATTCGCCTCGCGCTCCCGCAAACCTACCCCGCGTTGCGCAGCGCAGTGGCTAGCCCGTTCATGGTGACCTGGATCGTCTTGGAGACGAGGAAGGTCTCGTCGCCGGCGCGGTAGCGGCGCAACAGCTCGAGCTGCACAGCGTTGAGCGGCAGCAGGTAGGGGTAGCGGCGCTTGAGTGAACGGGCCTGGCGTTGGTTCTCGGCGACGAGATCAGCGTGTCCGGTGATGCGGAAGTAGACCTGCTTGGTGCGCTCGAACTCTTCGGCGATGAGCGCGTAGATGCGCTCAGCCACCTCGCGGTCTTCCACCAGGTCGGCGTAGAGGCGGGCCAGCGACAGCTCGGCCTTGGCCATGACCTGGGCCATATTCGACAGCACGGAGCGGAAGAAGGGCCAGTCGCGGTAGAGCTCGCCAAGCTCGTCCCAGCGCTCTTCGCTTTCGCCCGCCCAGCGCTCGACCGCGGTCCCGACGCCGAACCAGCCGGGCACGTTGGTGCGCGACTGCGCCCAGGACAGGACCCAGGGGATGGCGCGCAGGTCGGAGATCGCGGTGGTCTGTTTGCGCGAGGCGGGGCGGGAGCCGAGGTTGAGCTCGCCAATTTCGTGGAGCGGGGTGGATTGGGTGAAGTAGTCGATAAACCCGGGGTCGCCGATGAGTTCGTTGTACTTTTCGCCGGAGTAGGCGGCAAGCGTGCGCATGATGTCGTAGGCGCGGGTCGGGTCGGCGATCGGCTCGGTGTCCAGGAGGGACGCCTCGAGTGCGCCGGCGACGAAGGCTTCGAGGTGGCGGCGTGCGGTCTCTGGCGAGCCGTACTTGGCGGAGATGATTTCGCCCTGCTCGGTGATGCGGATGGAGCCGTCGACGGCACCCTTGGGTTGGGCGAGGATGGCGTCGTAGGTGGGGCCACCGCCGCGGCCGACTGCCCCGCCGCGGCCGTGCGCGAGCCGAAGGCGAATGCCGTGGCGGTTGCAGAGCTCGACGAGGGCGAGTTCGGCGTCGTAAAGCGCCCAGTTGGCCTGCAGGTAGCCGCCGTCCTTGTTGGAGTCGGAGTAGCCGAGCATGACCTCCTGGACGTCGCCGCAGGCGCGCAGGTGCTCGCGGTAGAACGGCAGCGACCAGAGGTCCTCGAGGATACGGGCGCCGTGCGCGAGGTCTTCGATGGTCTCGAAGAGCGGGACGACGTTGACGCTGCCCAGGCCGACTTCTTTGAGCAGGACCATGGGCTCCAGGATGTCGGAGACTGCCCCGGTCATGGCGATGATGCACTGCGCGATCGTGCCCTGGCCCAGGTCGTGGACGGCGCGGGCGGCGGCGGTGAGGATGCCCATTTCCTTGCGCGTGGCGTCGCTAAGCTGGGCCTCGGCGCGCAGCAGCGGGCGCGGGGTGCGCAGCTCATCGACGAGCACCTCCACGCGGTCCTCCTCGGAAAGCGCGGCGTAGTCCTCGCACACGCCGGCGGCCGAGAGCACCTCGGCCACGACCTTCTCGAAGGACTCGGAGTTTTGCCGCAGGTCGAGCGTGTAGAGGTGGAAGCCGAAGGTGGTCACCGCCGAACGTAGGCGGTTCAGCCGGTCGTCGGCGATGATGGCGCCGCCGTGGGCGCGCAGCGAGGCGTCGATCACGTCTAGGTCGGCAAGCAGCTCGCCGGGATCCGCGTAGGGCGTGTCCGTGGTCACCGAGCCGGCGAGCTGATCGCGGGTGGCGGTGACGCGGTGGCGGATGCCGTAGATGGCGCGGCGGTAGGGCTCATCGACGCGGGACTCGGCGGTGTTGTTGGCGGCGTCGGCAAGCTGCGAAAGCTCCGCCGAGCAGGTGGAATAGCGGTCCGAGAGGGACAGCTCGCGCTCGAGCTCGTCCAGCTGGTCGATGTAGTGGGAAAGCACGGTGTCTGCGGCCTGGCGGGTGGCGTAGGTGAGCGTTTCGGCGTTGACGTAGGGGTTGCCGTCGTGGTCGCCGCCGATCCAGGAGCCGGGGCGCATCACCGGGGTAAGAGCGAGGTCGCGGTCGAAGGTGTCGCGCAGCTCGTAGCGGATCGCGCGGTTGAGCGCCGGGATCTGCTCGAGCAGGGAGAGCTTGTAGTAGCGCAGGCCGACGTCGATTTCGTCCTCCAGGCGCGGGCGCGCGATGCGGATGAGCGCGGTCTGCCACAGCAGTGTCATGCGCAGCTCCATTTCGCGCTCGATGGCGGCCGGGTCAGCGCCGGCGTGCAACTCGCTGAGCAGGCGCTTGATGTGGGTCTGGGTGTCAAAGACGGTGCGGCGGCGGGTCTCGGTCGGGTGCGCGGTGAGCACCGGGGCAACCTGTGCCCCGGCGATAAGTTCGGCGACTTTATCCGCGTCCACGCCACTGTCTTTCAGGTGCGCGAAGCTGGTGCGCAGCGAGACCTGGGCGGGCACTTTCTCGTCGTCCAAGTCCTCAACCAGGTTGGTCAGCAGCGCGAAGTGGCTAAACGCGCGCGCAACCAGGTTCATCTTGGTGATGTCCATGTCGCGGAAGACGGCGAGCAGGTCTTCCGGGGTGGCGTCCCCGTGGGCGATGTCGAAGGCGGTGCGGCGGGTGGATTCGACCAGGTCGAAGATCTCTTTACCCTCCTGCTCGGCGAGCACGCGGCCGAGCACCCGGCCCAAGAGTCGGATGTCTTCGCGGACGTGATCGGCGGGCTGGGCGGACACGGAGGTCTCCTTCGGCAGGGGATATGACGTGCTAGCTAACGTAGCCCAGATCACACTGCCTGTCTCGGGAACGGAGGTCACACCATCGCGAGCTGCGGTATTCGCGAGATTTTTATTCAGCCCTTCATCTCGCAAAACAGACCGCTTGGTTCATTTTGACCCGACCGCACATTACGGTCGGGAGCCATGAGCAACTACGACAACTCCAACGCCAACGAGTGGGCCTTCGCCACCCGCTCCATCCACGCAGGCCAGCCCGTCGATTCCGATACAGGCGCGCGCAACCAGCCGATCTACATGACCACGAGCTACGTCTTCGACGACGCGCAGCACGCGGAGAACCGCTTCAATCTTTCGGACCCAGGCCCGATCTACACCCGCCTGACCAACCCCACCCAGCAAGCCCTGGAGGATCGCCTCGCATCCCTGGAAGGCGGCGTCGCCGCCGTCGCCTTCGCCTCCGGCATGGCCGCGGAGACCGCAGCGATCCTCAACCTCGCCTCGGCCGGCGACCACATTGTCACCTCCCCGCGCCTCTACGGCGGCACGGAAACGCTCTTCGAGGTCACGCTGCCGCGCCTGGGCATCAACGTCACCTTCGTAGATGACCCGGACGACCCGGCCAGCTGGCAGGAATCCGTGCAGCCCAACACCAAGGCCTTCTACGCGGAGACCTTCGGCAACCCGATCGCCGACGTGCTGGATATCCCGGCCGTAGCCGAGGTCGCGCACGCCAACCAGGTGCCGCTGATCGTGGACAACACGATGGCCACCGCCGCCCTAGTGCGCCCGCTCGAGCATGGCGCCGACGTCGTCGTGGTTTCCACGACCAAGTTCTATACCGGCAACGGCGCGGCCATCGGCGGCGCGATCATCGACGGCGGCAACTTCGACTGGACCGTCCAGCGCGACGGCGAGGACGTCTTCCCCTACTTCACCACCCCGGACCCCGCCTACCACGGTCTAAAGTACGCCGACCTGGGCGCGCCAGCCTTCGCGCTGAAGGCCCGCGCCGGCCTGCTGCGCGACACCGGCGCCGCCATGTCGCCGTTTAACGCGTGGGTCGCGCTCCAGGGCCTGGACACCCTCCAGCTGCGTGTGAACAAGCACAACGAGAACGCCGCCGCCGTCGCCGAGTTCCTCGCCGGCCACGAGAAGGTGGCCAAGGTCAACTACGCCGGCCTGCCGGATTCCCCGTACAAGGCGGTCAAGGACAAGCTCGGCATCGAGCACACCGGCTCCGTGCTCTCCTTCGAGGTCGCGGGCGATCCGGACGACCGCACCAACGCCTGGGCGTTCATCGACGCGCTCAAGCTCCACTCCAACCTGGCCAACATCGGCGACGTCCGTTCCCTGGTCGTCCACCCGGCGTCCACCACCCACTCGCAGTCCAACGAGGCGGGCCTCAAGCGCGCCGGCATCAGCCAAGCCACGGTCCGCCTGTCGGTGGGTATTGAGGACATCACCGACATCATCGACGACCTCAAGCGCGGTTTCGCGGCGATCTAGATGCGCACTCTCGCCCCAGAAGGCCAGCTCGCGGTCGTCGATATCGGCACCGTACGCACCGAGGCCGGCGCCCAGATCGACGAGGTGCAGATTGCTTATCGACGCTGGGGCGAACCGGCCGGCGACCCCCACGGCAGCAACAACATCCTCCTCGTCGAGCACGCGTTAACCGGCGACACGGACGCCACCGACTGGTGGTCCGAGGCCATCGGCCCCGGCAAAGCCCTCGACACGGACCAGTGGTGCGTGATCTGCACCAACGCACTGGGCTCGTGCTACGGGTCGACCGGGCCGGCCTCCGCACACCCGGACGCGGACGGCACCGTCTGGGGCTCGCGCTTCCCGGCCGTGTCCATCCGAGACATGGTGCAGGCCGAGCACCGCTTCCTCGAGGCCCTGGGCATCTCCCGTGTCCACGCGGTCCTCGGCGGCTCCATGGGTGGCGCCCGCGCGCTCGAATGGACGCTGCTCCACCCGGAGCAGGTGGACTACGCCCTGGTCATCGCCGTGTCCGCGCGGGCAAGCGCCTGGCAGATCGGGGTGCAGACCGCGCAGATCACCTCGATCACGCACGACCCCTCCTGGCAGGGCGGCGACTATCACGGCACCGGCCGCTCCCCCAACGCGGGCCTGGCCGCCGCGCGCCGGCTGGCGCACCTGACCTACCGCGGCGAAATGGAGATCGACGAACGCTTCGGCACGGCCGCGCAATCCGGCGAGAACCCGCTCGGCCCCTACCGCGCCGACGGCGAGCGCTTCGCCGTCCAGTCCTACCTGGAGCACCAGGGGCGCAAGCTCACCGAGCGTTTCGACGCCGCCTCCTACGTCACGCTCACCGAAGCGCTCAACCGCCACGACGTAGGCCGCGGGCGCGGCGGACTGAACAAGGCGCTGGCCTCCTCGACGGTGCCGACCATGATCGTCGGCGTGGACACAGACATCCTCTACCCCTACCACCAGCAGGAACACCTCTCGCGCAACCTGGGCAACCTGTTGGCGATGTCGAAACTGTCCTCCCCCGTCGGCCACGACGCCTTCCTCGTGGAGGCGCGCCAGATGGACCGCGTGCTGCGCAACTTCATCGCGCTCACGCGCGACACTCCCTCCGCGCACGACGTCGCGGTCACCCGCGGGGACTACGACATTTAGGAGACGACCACGGTGGCGTCGTCAAGCGCGGCGCACATACTCGCGCGGCCCATCCCCACCCAGCCGATGGGCACCGCCGCATCCAGCTGCAGGCGCTCGTGAACATGCCCGAGCGCCCACGCGTCGTAGCCGCAAGCCTCGAGCTCGGCGACGGTGCAGGGCAGGCAGGCGTTGTTGGAGTATTCGCCGGTGACGGAGGTGTGCAACAGGCCGAGGTTGGGCGCGGCGTCGATAGGCTGCGGGAGCGAAGGAACCAGCCGGCGCGGATCGCGGTCGACCTCGACGGCGGCTGTGTGTAGCGCCCATGCGCCCGCGCGGATCGTTTGCGGCTCGGTGCCCGCAACCGTGACGCCGCGCGGGATCACGCCGGTGAGGTCGTGGTGCACGTCGTGGTTGCCGGCGATAAAGACGGTCGTGTCGAACAACTCGCAGGCGCGGTCGAAAAAGCGCGTGACCTCGCCGAAGGTGGCGTTGGTGAAATGTTTGCGGTCGATGACGTCGCCAAGCATCACCATGTACCCCGCCCCGGCACGCGCACCGCGCTGCAGCGCATCGAGTGCCCAGGAAATGCCTGGCCCAGTTTTCTTCGCACCCAACTGCGGGCGGCCGAGGTGGATGTCTGCGAGGACGAGAATCGGTGCAGCCATGGGCACAGATTAGCGCGCGTGGCGGGACTGCCACCAACGCACGCACACGAGCACCAGGGTGGAGGTGCCCACGCCGATGAGCGTCATCGCCATCGCTTCGGCGCGATGCCCCTGGTCGTACTGGTTCATAATCCACGGAGCGAGCAGGTTGATGTTGCTGGGGCGGATGAGCGAGGACATGACCAGCTCGCGGATGCCGACGAAGAACGCGAGCAACCAACCGGCAAAGAGGCCGGGAGCGAGCAGCGGCACGGTGACGCGGGCAAACGTCTGCCACGGCGTTGCACCGCAGATCGCGGCCGCCTCGAGCATAGTCGGCGACATGGATGCCGCGGAGGTCTTGACGTTCTGCACCGCCATCGGGGTAAACAGAACCGTAAACGCCATGACGAGGATGAGCTGCGTGCCGTACGGCGTCCACGGCAGGCTCGGCGAGTTCCAAAGCAGGATGAAGCCGATAGCCAGCACGATGCCCGGCAGCGTGTCGGGGGCGACGGCGAGGAAGTCAGTGATCCTGGCCAGCGCGCCGCTTTTCCGCATGGTCATGAGCGTGACAGCCAGGCCAAGGAGCACGGCTGTGGTTGCGCCGATTGCGCCCAGCACGATGGAACGGATGAGCGCCTCTTGCGCCGAGGACATGGCCAAAACGATCCCAAAGTAGTCGAACGTGAGGTTGTCGAGTGTCGGTGCCTTGGACCGCAGGATCGTCATCGCCGCCAGCACGATCGAGATGTACGGAATAAACACGGACAGCGCAAACACGACGAAGCTGTAGATCCACGCCAGCGCCATCGCGCTTCTCGACGCCCGCAGCCGCACCGGCCGCGCCGCCCGCCCACCGCCGGCAAGGTCGTTCCGGCTGGCCCACTGCTGGATCGCCCACGCGGTCACCCCCAGGGCAAACAGCACACTGGAGGTGGCGGCGGCGTTGGAAAAACTGAGCGGATCGATGGTGACGTCCTCGTAAATGGAGGACACGAGCACTTTGTAGCCAATCGCGTTGCCCAAGGTCACCGGCGTACCAAACTCACCCGCGGCTTTGATGAAGACGATGAGGGCACCAAGCGAGTACGGCCCGAGCACCATCGGGGCGATGATGCGCGAGCACTGCTGCCAGCGCGACGCGCCCGCCACCTGCGCCATCTCCAGCTGCGAAGCGGGGATGGCCGCGAAACAGTTTCGCAAGATCAAGTACAGGAAGGGGAAGAGCTCGGCGGCCATGATGAACCCCATGCCCCACACGGAGTAGATCGCATCGTGGGCAAAACCGCCGAGTGTCTCCCCGAGCAGCATCTCGGCCACACCACGCACGCGGGTGAAGTCCATCCACGCCATCGCGGCGGCGAACGGCGGGGTCATGAACGGCACCATGATGAGCACCTCGACCCACTCTGCTTTGCGCATGGGCGTCCATGCTCGGAAGAGGGCGAGCGGGGCCGCGAAGAGGGTGGCGAAGAAGACGACGATGAGCGAGAGCACCACCGTGTTGCCAAGGACCTCGAGCATGCCGGGCTCAACCAGCGTGTGCAGCGCCGAAGGTTCCTCGCGATAGCCGGTCACCGCGGTAACCAGCACCGATGCCAGCGGTGCAGCAACGAGGACGAGCAGAATCAGCAGCACCGGGTAGATACCGGGGCTATTGCGCCTGCGACGCGTGGTGCTGCGTGGCTGGTTCGGGGCCAGCGCGGTGGTCGTCGTCAAGTGTCTCTCTCTTCTCGCACGGGCAGCGCATCACGCGCCGCGGGGTTTTACAGGTAACGCTGCGCGAACTGCTCGCGGACGTTCTTGGACTCGGAGGAAATAGCCTCCCAGTCGTCAGAAATCTGCGCGATGTCAGCGAGCTTGGGGCTCGCCTTCGGAGCAACTTCCGGGTTGGCCGGGATCATGTACTTGGATGCGGAGATCTCCTGCGCCTCCTCGGAGAACATGAAGTCCACGAATGCCTGCGCGGCCTCCTTGTTGTCGGAGGTCTTCATGATCATGACCGGGCGCGGGGAGACGGTGGTACCGGACAGCGGCAGGTTGATCTCGAGGGATTCACCCTTGTCCTTCTTGGAGTAGCCGGAGTAATCCACGCCGCCCAAAACGACGCCCTTGGAGCCGGAGGTGACCTTGTCCAGGGCCGGGCCGTTCGCGCCCTCGACGATCATGCCGTTGTCGAAGAGCTTGTCAAACAGTTCCCAGGTCTTGTCTTCTCCCCACTCGGCAACCATGGCGGCGAGCAGGTCAGCCGCAGTACCCGACTCGCGCGGGTCCGGCATGATGACCATGTCCTTGTACTTCGGGTCGGCCAGGTCCTCCCAGTCAGTCGGGACCTCGTCAATGACGTCAGTGTTCGCAATGAGCGTCAGGGCGGAGCCGTCGCGGCCGTGGAAGGTATCGTCCGGCGCGTTCCAATCCGGATTGGAATTCTCGATGTTGGCAGGCTTATAGGACTCCAGCGCACCAGCTTCCGCCTGCTTGGCGGCTGCTTTCCAGGACGCGAGGTAGACCACGTCTGCCTGCGGGTTAGCTTCCTCCGCCTTGAGCTTGGCGGTGATCTTGCCGGTGGTATCGGCAAACACGTTGACCTTGACGTCGGTGCGCTCCTCAAACGCTTCGACCAGCGCATCGGTCAGGCCCTGCGGGTTCGCGGAGTAGTAATCCAGCTCGCCGGAAAGCCCCTCCGGTGCCTCCCACTTGTCGGCGGAGCTTTCGCTCTGCGCGGCACCGGTGGACTCTGCGGACTCGTCGGTGGACTCGACGGAACCGCAGGCGGTCATGGTCAGCGCAGCGGCAACGCCTGCGATAACGGCAGCAAATTTCTTCATCTTCTTCTCCTTGAGAGTTTTAGTCTTCGCAGGCAGCAGCGCCTGAGAGGAAAGGTGTGTTACGGGGTGGTCACGGTCAGCAGGACAGTGTCTCCGCGCCCGATCGGTGCACGGGTGTACGCCAGCCACGGGTCGGGAGCGCCCTCGACGAGGCAGCGGATTTCGTACCGCCCGCCGGTGTATTGCCGCTCGACGACCTCGCCCACAATGGAGTTCTCCGGAGGCGATTCCGGGCGCTTTCCATCTTCCAGCACCGTGACCTGGACGTTTTCTGGCCTGTTGTCGGGCAGCGACGCGTGGGTGTTCGTCACGCCCACAAACCCGGCCACGAAGGCATCGGCGGGGTGCTCGTAGAGCTCCACCGGCGCGGCGAACTGACGCACCTCGCCCTCATGCATCACGGCAACGCGGTCCGACATCGCCAGCGCCTCGGACTGGTCGTGCGTGACGTAGATGACGGTGAGGTTCAGGTCGTAGGCCAGGCGGGTCAGCTCGCTGCGGATCTGTGTGCGCAGGGCTGCGTCGAGGGCGGACAGAGGCTCGTCCATGAGCAGCAAATCTGGTTGCGAGACCAGCGCCCGCGCAATGGCGACGCGCTGCTGCTGGCCACCAGACAGCTCGTTCGGGCGCTGCTCAGCCTTCGAGGAAATGTTGACCATATCCATGGCCTCCGCCACGCGCCGCTGGCGTTCCTTCGCATCAACCTTGGTGGTGCCGGTGGTCAGTGGGAACTCCACGTTCTTTGCCACCGTCATGTGCGGCCACAGCGCAAGGTCCTGGAACACCATCGACAGGTTGCGCTGGTTTACCGGAGTATTCGTCTTCCGCCCAAACACCTCGCGGCCGGCAAACGTGATCGTGCCACCGTCCGGCGTCTCCAGTCCGGCGATGCAGCGCAGCAGCGTCGACTTACCGCAGCCAGAGGGGCCGAGGATCGAGACAAACTCACCCTTCGCAATGCTTATCGACGTCGCGTGCAACCCCGTTCCGTCCGGGAACTCCCGCTTGACGTTATCCAACTCAACCTGCGCAACAGCCGTCACTATTGCCACCCGCTTTCCAATACCTCGCCGGTCTTGAACGCGTCAGCGTGCACGAGGAGTCCGGCGTTCTCGAGTTCCGCGATGAGCGTCTCACGCTTCCGAATCGCGTCGTTGCGGGACGTGTCCTCTTCCGAAACCTCAACCCACACCTGGTCACCAAATGTGGCGACCTCGAGGTCAGTCTTGATGCCTCCCACTTCAACCCGCCATGTCTGCTGGTTGACGGTACGAGACATCTTCAGATCAACGTCTGCAAGCGTGGTGCCCGTTGCCTTCTTCAGCTTCCCGGGCTCCAGGTCAGCCACAATCGCTACCGCGTCGTCTACCGAAGGAATTTCGCACTGCGAAGTGACACACGCGGCGCTTTTCTTATTGCTGAAGTCCAGCGTGGACGTCTCGGCGCTGGCATTAACTTGAGCGTCGTAGTTCGTATCCGACGCTTCGAAGTTCTGCTTTCGCGCGCGCTCTAAACCGTCCTCGACGGTGCTCTTGGACAGGGAGTTATCCCCCAGAGGAAGCCGGTACTTATACGTAATGTCGTAGTTTTCCGCACCGTCTTTATGCCGCAGACGCGCAGTCCACCCATGGTTACCAAGCATCCCATCGGCGGTATCGAAGTAGACTGCTTGCTCCGATCCTGACTCGCGCAAAACATCAAAGTATGAACGAAATTGCGGTGACGGCCTACCTTGACCATCAACCGCCGCTGCACTCAAACGCAGCTTGACCTGGTAATCCGGAGTAGCTACCGCTGCAGCACCTGCGCCCGGCACAGTACAGAGCACCGACGCGATACATACAACGAGCGTGGAGATTGACCGTTTCTTCTTAAAAACCACCGGCACAACGTTAGGCAGCGAATGTAACTTTCACGCAAATTAAATGTGAAGCTTATGCAAACTCTCTGCTTAGGATCCGAGCGAGTCCACCGTCCATGCAAGCACGACCATCCCTAGCCCGCACAGCGTGCAAAAGGCGGCGTCGGCCTTGCGCGAGCGGACCGCCAGCAGGCCGAGGACACGCGAGTCGCAGGCGTAACGGAGCACGGCCAGCCACAGCATCGACGCCCCCAGCGTGAAAGTGGCGCGGCGCCAGTGCTCCGTGGCTGCGAACAGCCCGGAGGCGACAAACCCCACGACAAACAACGCCACCAGCACCCACTGCACCATTTCGGGCAGGGGCGAGGGCGGGTTACCGCGGTCGTGGGGATTGTCGAGCGAGAGCACGAACTTAGGCCTCGGTCAGCCCGGCGGCACGCTCTGCGCTTTCCACAATGTTGCGCACCAGGAACGTGCGCGTCATCGGGCCGACGCCGCCCGGGTTCGGGGAAACCCAGCCGGCCTTCTCCCACACATCCGGGTGCAGGTCGCCGACGGTTTTGCCGTCGACGCGGGACACGCCGACGTCGAGAAGCGCGGCGCCCTCCTTGATCATGTCGGCAGTAATCATGTGGGGCTTGCCCGCGGCCGCGATGATGACATCGGCCCGGCGCGTCTCCGCGGCGAGGTCCTTGGTGCCAGTGTGGCAGAGCACGGCGGTGGCGTTGACGTTGCGGGAGGTGAGCATAAGCGAGATCGGGCGACCGACGGTCACGCCGCGGCCGATGACGCAGACGATCGCGCCGTTCAGGTCGACGCCGAAGCGCTCGAGCAGTTTGATGGAGCCGTTCGGGGTGCACGGCAGCGGCGCCGGCTCGTTGAGGACGAGCTTGCCCAGGTTAACCGGGTGGAGGCCGTCGGCGTCCTTGTCCGGGTCGATCAGTTCCAGGATGCGGTTCTCGTCCAAGTGCTTCGGCAGCGGCAGCTGGACGATGTAGCCGGTGACGGCGTCGTTCTCGTTCAGCTCTTCGATGACCTGCTCGAGCTGCTCCTGCGTGGTGTCACCGGGCAGCTCCTTCATAATGGAGGCAATGCCGAGCTCCTCGCAGTCGCGGTGCTTCATGCGCACGTAGTTCTGGCTCGCCGGGTCCTCGCCCACCAGCACGGTGGCCAGGCCCGGGGTGACGCCGCGTTCCTTCAGCGCAGCGACGCGGGTCTTCAGGTCCGCGAAAATCTCCTCGCGGTAGAGTTTTCCGTCCAATTTGATCGCAGTCACGCACCCCATCCTAGACTGTCGGTGTGTGCGCACTTCACGTCATCTTTGATAATCCCGTCATCCCAGGCAACACCGGCAACGCCATCCGGCTCTGCGCGAACACTGGCGCGGTGCTTCACCTGGTCGAGCCGCTCGGCTTCAACTTCGATGACAAGCACCTCAAGCGCGCGGGCCTCGACTACCACGACCTTGCCGATGTGCAGATCCACCCGGATATAGAGGCCTGCTTCCGTACCCTCGGCGACGCGCGCATCTTCGCGTTTACCACCAAGGCCACCTCCTACTACCAGGACGTGGCGTACCGGGACGGCGACGCGCTGCTCTTCGGTACCGAGCCGACCGGGCTGCCGGAAGCGCACAGCCACCATCCGAAGGTCACTGACCAGGTGCGCATCCCCATGCTGCCCAGCCGCCGCTCGATGAACTTGTCGAACTCCGCGGCCGTCGCCGTGTTCGAGGCCTGGCGGCAGATGGGGTTTACGGGAGGCGTGTGAGCGGAAAGCCGTGAAAAATTTTACATAGCTCCCTCTCTGTCAGGCTGGTTGTGAACAACGAACCGGAGGAGGTTTTGTTCATGA
>ERZ1673749.1442-NODE-1442-length-16167-cov-5.880896_pt1 | contig 16167 bp, 32 predicted proteins | sample MGYA00580204_ERZ1673749 | MGnify/ENA primary metagenome ERZ1673749 (study PRJEB41218, sample SAMN15661745) | gut metagenome | host: Homo sapiens | place: Canada: London | collected 2015-08-20/2019-03-30 | study: EMG produced TPA metagenomics assembly of...
GGATTTGAGTCCCCTGATGGTTTAATTGACAAGTTTACTGCCCCCGGCATTTTGAACATTTCGCCATATACTGTTTTTTCTGAATCTTCCGATGTGATTGGGAATATGTGAACATTTCTCAATCCAAATTTAACTTTGTTTGCCATGTGTTTTCTCCTTTTTGTTTGTGTTTTTTGTTAATATTTTTCAAGTTTTAGAAATTATTGATAGTTTAAATTGTGTAATAAATCAAAAACAATTTTTCAGAATCAATGTAGATATCCTCTGATTTTTCCCAGATAATTTTATTTTGATTTAAAACTTTTTCTATTTCTTCTTCTTTTTCTTCGTCTTTTTCTTTAAAGTAATACTCAATTGTATAACCATAATCCGTATAGTACACTTCATCGTCTGATTTGAAATTATTTGCTCCACTTCCACGATAAATCAAAAATGGTGGATTAACTTTTTCAGTGTGGATCATGTACGCACATGGGATTTTTGTATTACTTAAGATTTTGTATAGTTCTTTTGCTTTCATTATTCAGCACTTTCTATTATTTTCTTGACTTCTTGCTCAAATTTTTGAGAAACTTCTTTTTCAACAGGTGCTATATGTGGATAAGCTCTAACTCTAGTACTATAGCGACCGTATTGGTTTGCAGATATATGTCCGAATTCAAGTAAATGTGTGAGTTGGTAGTGCTTTTTGTTGTGAATGATATATGCTTCACCTTTTTTTGTTATTCCCCAACCACTGTTGTACTTGATCCATCTTCCGTTACCTTTGCCTTTTAACTTTTTAGCACCATCGAGTGCCGTCTTTTGTGCAAGTCTATGTGTTTTTTCTTTGATTTCGTCGCTGTAATCGTTCAACATTTTTGAGATTTCATATTCAATGTCGCCATCTTCAATGTTTATTTGAATCGCCATTATCTATCACCCAGTTTTTCGCCAAGCGTAAGTTCTATGAGTTCATAGTCTTTGTATGCTCTTATTACCCACAATGTTTTACCCTTGTACTCGACTTCTTGTTCATTGTTGTATTCAAAATCGTGTATTGTGATTTGGATTGTTGGTTTGTAGTCTGCTGTGCTTGCTTGGTAAAATTCTGAACGATATATTGAACGAACGTTACACATCAAGTTTGTCCTTGTTACTTCAATCTTTGGATTCCCATAGTCATCAAAGCCTTTTTGTTCTCTTTTTATAAGAGTTACGTCATCATTAAATGTGTTCATTATTTTGCACCGTGTACCATCAAGTTACGAAGTCTCCAATGTAGTCTCTCCGGCATTCCGACTTCTTCGTCTTTTGAGTTATATCTCCATACTGTGTAATCGACAAGGAACATTAAGTGTTGAGGATTTTCAATATCAAGGTTAAGTCCTTGGATTTCTTTGAGCTCATTGACTGTACCTTTCAGTACAGCTTCAATGTAATCATCTCTTGTTTGTGTGCTTATCCCTAACTGTGTTTTTACTAGTTTTAGTGCTATGTCCATCATTCACCTCTTCAATCCATTTACATTGTGAACAATAAGCTTTTAAATTTTCATAAATTTCTCTATATCTTTCTTGATTTACGATAAAAGTGTCACCGACGTATCGCATGACACCTTCTTTTTTATCGTAAAATTCTTTTAATACTTTGATTTTCATTACGCTTCAGCTACCTTTGATGCGTTTGCTTTGTCTTCAGCAAATTGCATAGTTGTAGTTGGTGCTTTTCCTGCAATGTTAAGTGCAACAAATCCTTCAGCGATTGTTGGCTTTCCATCATATCTTGCTGATGCTTTGAAGACTGTATTTTCTTCGATGAATTGTACTTGATCTGAAGAAGCTAAGCTCATTCCTGATCTTTCAGCTAACACATATAAGTCACCGTATCCACCGATAATATCTCCTTCAGCTAAGAATGGAAGTATTACAATGTCGCCGTTTAAAATTGGCATTGTGTTATTGATTGCAGAGACTAATGCTCCATTTGAGTTAAATGCGATTAGTTTTGATTGCAATAAAGTATATGTTGCTTCATTCATTGCCCAGAATTTTTTACCTATTGAGTAATTTGCTTTTGCGTTTGATGCTTCAACAAGTAAGTTTGCAATCAATTCTTCAGCTTTTGTTCCTGCTACTTGTTTGATGTTTGTTGTTGATAAATCTACCCATTTTCTAGCTTTTATTGAATAGTCGTCAGGCTGTGCTTTTTGTGCTAATCTTGTTACGATTCCAAGTGGCATTTTTTTGCCTGTTCCGTATAGGATTGCTTTGTCTAATGCCAAGCCGATTGCTTGTGCTAACATTGTCATGATTTCGTTGTATAAGCCAATATCTGTTGCATCTTCTAATGTTGCGTTACAGATTGCGATAAATCCACCAACTTTGTATCCGTCGATTTCAATTTCGTTAAAGTTGATGTCTAATTCGTTAAGCTTTGCACATGCTTCAGTCCATACAGCCTCAGGAATGTTACCTGCCACGATTGCTCTTGCTGTTCCTCTGACTTTTCTCAAGTTGATTTTTGAGATTAGTTTTGAGTATTGATGAATGTTATCTCTTAATACGTCTAATAACACTTCAGGAATTCCTAATTCTGCTCCTTTAACTGCTCTTGTTTCGCCTTTTAGTTCTCTTGCTCTTGTCAAGAATTCCTTAACGTCTTCTCTTTTAACAATGTTTTCTACTTGCTCTCTTGTCATTCCGCCAAAATTTTTAGTTCTCACTTGATATACCTCTTCTTTCTCTCTTTTTTCTTCTGTGATTTCTTCTTTTTCGTCTTGTTCTTCTGCTTCTTTTTCCTTTTCATCTAGTTCAGATTGCTCTTTTTCAATTTCTGCAATCTCATCTTCTAGCTTTTTAGAATTTTCAGCGTTTTCTTGTTTCTCTTTTTCGATTTTGTCAATTTCGTCGTTTACAACTTGCAATTCTTCTTCTGTATTTGCTTCGTCGATTGCAGTTGCAAGTTCTTCTTCTCTTTTTTCGATATCAGATAAAGCATTTCTCAATTCTGTAAGTTTTTCTTGCTTTTCTGACAATCTCTTTGCCAACATTAATTTTCTAAGCATTGTTTAATCTCTCCTTTAGTTTGTCTTTTTTGATTTGTAGTTCTCTTTTTTTATGTTCTTGTACTTGCTTTTCCCTTGCTTCCACACCTGTGTTAGCGTACGCAGGGAATGTACATACTGACACTTCGTACAAGTCTAAGTCTTTAATTGTGAAGTGTGCTGTGTCGTCGTCTCTGTATTCGACATCTTCGTCATTTACAGTAAATCCAAAACTACATTGACTCACATCTCCACGTTTTACTCTTTCATATATATTCATTGCATCAGTGTCTTTTTCGTTGATGTAAATTTCACCGTACAATCCCCTATCATCTGTACGAAGTTTCAAAGTGTTGCTTGTTGTTCTTCCCAATACAAGTGATGTATCGTGATTTATCAGTGCTCTTACATCCGAATTTATTGAGTTATTAAAAGCTGAGCGGTCTAGTTTTTCATATACTTTGTCATAAAGATTTGTCTCATCGTCAAACACTGCAAAGTATCCTCTAATTACTTTTTGATTGTCATAGCTTTCGCCTTTAATTTCTGTTGTCATCGAGCGTATTTGTTTAGTTTTCATTTGTTTCACCTCCCTCCAGCTTTTTCTGATTTCCAATTTTTGATTGTGGTATATAGTTTTCTAAGATTGTAAGCTCGTTTAAATCTTTCAAAGGTGTCAAACCTATCACGTCTCTCACTTCGTTTCCAGTGACAATACCGGATTGGAATAAATTGATATACACTTCCGACAAGTCTTGTAAGTTATAGCTGTAAATACTTCTTGCATTAAATTTGAAGTACAGGTCGTCAGCAAGTAACAGCTTCGCAGTCAATTCTTGTTCGATACATTTTGCAATTCCCATGATTCGTGTTCTTATAAAGTTGTTGTATTCGTTGTTATTGAATTCTCCAATTCCAAGCAAGAATTTTGGAACTCCAAGGATACTTGCTACTGCTGTTTTTGATAGTTCGATTGTGTCTTTTATTGCTATATCGTTAAGTGTTAGAGGTTTTACTTGTTGTACGTCAATCAAACCCGATGGAATTATCCAAGGCTCTCCCGATTTGCTTGCAGTTACGAATTTGTCGTAAACTTCTGCACGACCTTCGGCACTTGCCAAGTCGTCTGTAAATGCATCGACTTTTACGATTAGATTTGGAATTACACGATTACTCATAAATTCATTAGTTGTATGTCCTGCTTGTTTTAAGTTTTGTGCTATGTCTCTCAAAGTTACTGTGTATCCATCACCAAGCCAAGGATTATCAAGATTTGGATTGTATTTGAAGTGTAGTAATTCATCACTTTTGTACTTTTTATCGTTGATTCTGATTTCATAGCCTTGATTATTACCGACGAAGGTGTACCCTGCTGTCAATGGATTAATTGAATCAATCAAGTTTTGTTTTGTTTTTACATAACAGATTGCGTTTCCATCAATCAACATTTTCTTCACGATCCAGTGGATTAATGCTTGTCGTGACATGTAGTGATTTGGTGTTATGTCAATTTTTCTTGACAATTCGTTTATTATTCTTTTGTCACCATCTTCCGCATTTTTCATCAAGTGAATCGTCATTGTTGATATTATTTCTGCAGTTCTTTCAATCGCTGTACGGATTTCAGGACAATCGATAAGCCTTGTATATCCTGCACAACATAAACCTCCATCGTTGCCATCTGTAACAAACCAAGCTTGACTCGGTGTCATTGTTCTCTTTATTTCTCTTTTTTTCATTTTCTTTTTATTTCCCATTCTGTTTCACCTCCTAGCTTTTTAACCATTTACTTGCTATGTTTGAATTTTCTAAGTTATTTAAAAAACGACATGCTGCAAATACGCTTGAGTCGAACAAGTCAATTCTCATGTTCGGCATCACTTTTTCGTATTGAATCATGTCGTCAGTTTTTTCTATTCCATGTACATTTTCTACACAATATTCGTAAGCATCAGAATGCATGTAGTATAGCTTTCCTGCGATTGCTTTTTGTTCAATTCTTCTGAATCCTTTTGATTTGTTTATGAACAATTGAGGTTCATCAACTATGTTGAATCGTTCTTTTTTCATCATCAGATAAAACTCTTCAGCAAACTTTCTGTCGAATCCAAGTTGCTTGATTTTGAATCCTTTCTCTCTCATCATCATGAACCACTTCACAATGTCTGCATGATTTGTTATGTCGCCGTTAGTCATTGTCAAGTTTCCATCATCAAGCCAACCAAAAAGCGGAATGTTGTCCTCTTCGGCTTTTAAGTGTGCCCTCGTCACAGGGAAGAAAGCATGTGTGATTATTATGTCAACATCTTTATATGTCCCATAAAGTGCAGCAGCTGTTAAGTCATGCATTTTTGATAAGTCAGCACCACCGAACCACGATATTGGTAGTTTTGATAACTCCTCAATAGTCCAGTTATAGTTGCTGTCACTTTTTCTGAAAGTATCAAGATTAAAATAAGACTTTGTGCTCGACGTGTACACATTCATATCTTTTGCCAAAAATTCTTTTCTTGTTTGAGGATCATTTTGTGCTTGCAACGCGTCAGTCATTATGTCCTGAGGTCTTATCGTTACACCATAATTAGGACTTGCCATTTCATGAATAACAGGATTAGTATAATCAACACTGCCATCTTCGTTTTGATCCGCCTTGCAAATAAAAACAAAATATTGATCGTCTTCCACTTCGTATTTTCCAGTCTCAAGATTTTTATTTATAATTTTTTTACAGTATAAAAATCTGTTATAACAAAAAGAATTCATATCATGACCGCCAGTTGTTATCCCAATCATTAATTTATTAGAATAAGACCTCCCTGCCTTTTTCATCCTGTCGTATTTAACTGAATTTTTGTATTCATGCAACTCATCCATTATAAATATATTTCCTAGCAAAGAATCTCTATCCACTAACGCTTCAAAATAAACCGAACCATCAGATAATTTTCTATCTATAACGTGAGCATTGTTATTATTAATTATGTGGAAATTATCTCTTTCACCCATCATATTTATGTTCTCAACTATAAAATTAAATGATTGTAAAGCTTCTTTCAAAACAGAACCAACCATAAAAACTCTAGCTGACGACCTTCTTTCCAGTAAAGCTAAAGCAAATGCCAAAGCACCTGCAAATCTTGTTTTCCCATTTTTTCGAGGTATCATAATGAATGCTTCTTTGTATTTACGAAGATTAGTACCTTTGTGATAGAAACCAACCAAATTGTAAATAATAAATTTTTGCCAAGGCTCTAATAAAAAAGGAGTATTCGCAAGAGGTGTTCCATCAAGTTTCTCACCTTCAGAATGCTTAAATACGCCTTCGATAATTTTTATAACAAACTCAGGGTCTTTTACCCTCAATTCGTATTTAGAATTGTTTAAATCATCTTTATATCGCTGACATGTTTGTTTTAGTTCTTTACAGGCTATTTTTTCGCTGGACAATATACTCTCAACATACTCGTCAACAATTTTTTTATTTATAGCTTCGATAATATATCATCCAAAGCCGATTTTGGTTTTTCTTCTATGCTTTGATTTAACTTTTTTAGTCCAGCTGGCGTTAAACCAAGTTCTCTTGCATAAGAAATCAAATCAATTCTCAATTTTTCAATGGATTGATAAAGCGGATTTTTTACTATGTTTGTGCTTCCATTTTTGTTTGTATGCTTAATAACAATGCTTCCACCACTTCTTTCAAATTTATCTATCGCTGTGTAATAATCAAATAGCATTTTTGCGAATGTATCTATTGTTATTTCAAAAGCTTTATTATATGTGTCAACTTGTTTCATCATTTTGATGATTTCTTTTTTATAGCCTGTTTTGTCTTTTATTTTTTCAACCGCCATATCAATCCCTCCTTTCTATTTGTTTAATTTCAATTCTATTTGCTTAATTTCAATATTTTTTCAAGACCTTTTTTTGCACCTTCTAAATCTCCACTCAAAGCTTGACCTCTTAAAGTTTTGAGTGTATTTCGCGGTATTATTCCTCTATATTTTTTTAAGTCTTTTATGAAGTTATTCATTTATTTACCACCTCGGAATATTTATATTCTTTTCCGTCCACTATTACACTTATATTTTCATCACTTCCTGTGAATTCAATGTATCTATTTACAATAACATCACAATATTTAGGATCCAATTCCATTAAATAAGCTGTTCTGCCATTTTGTTCACAAGCTATTAATGTTGTTCCACTTCCGCCAAATCCATCAAAAACTATATCTTCTCCCTTTGTGTTGTTTTTAATTTGATAATCAAATAAAGATACAGGTTTCATAGTAGGATGTTCTTTGTTTCTAGAAGGTCTGTCAAAATTGAGTATTGTTGTTTGCTTTCTATCAGATGCCCAAAGATGACCTGCTCCGTCTTTCCATCCGTAAAGACAAGGTTCGTGCCTCCATTGATAATCTTGCCTACCCATTACCATTGAATTTTTACACCATATAAGGCATTGTCGCACTTTCCAACCCACGTCAAAGCAGGCTCCTCTGAAATTATATCCTTCTGAGTCAGCGTGCCATATATAAAAACAAGCTCCTTCTTTCATAATTTCATTTGCTGCATAAAATGAGTTTTTTAAAAATTCTCTAAAGTCATCATTTTCCATCTTATCGTTTTGTATTTTCAATTTATCTTTTGTTTTTCCTTCATACGAAACATTGTAAGGAGGATCAGTTAAATATAAATCAGCTAAGTTATCGTTCATCAAATTTTTTACATCTTCCACGTTAGTACTGTCGCCACACATGAGACGGTGTCTTCCTAATTTATATATATAACCAGTTTTAGTTATTGGATTATCCGGCAATTTTTCGTCGAAATTATCTTCAATTATTTCTTCTTCATCTTCAAAAACACTTAAATCAAATCCAAATTCGCTCATATCAATATCACTTAATTCTGACAACTCTATATCTAAAAGGTCAAGATTCCATGTTGCTATTTCTGACACCTTGTTATCCGCCAACCTAAAAGCTTTTATTTGCGACTCTGTCAAATCATCAGCTATAATGCAAGGCACACTCTGTAATCCTAACTTCTTCGCAGCTTTTAACCTAGTATGACCATTTACTATTTCATTGTTTTTGTCAATTACGATGGGAACCTTAAACCCAAAGTTCTTTATTGAACTCGCGACCGCATCTACCGCCTCGTCATTATTTCTTGGATTATTAATATAAGGTATTAGTTCACCCGTTTTCTTTTCTATTATTTTCATCTAGTCCCCCTTTTTCTAATTTTCCATCAGAGTTGGATATACCTATCCCCCCGCCGTTCCCATGTAGCTTTAAAGTGCCAAAGTACAGTGGGGGGGATTATGTTTTATTTTTTGTCTTTAAAATTTTTGTTCTTTAATTTCTTATCAGCTCGAACTTGCCATGCTTTCCCAAGTTTTGTTATTTCTTGTGTTCCTCTGTCATGCATTAACTCGTGACATCTATTGCACAAGCTTATAAGATTGTCACTCTCAAGTGCAAGCAAAGGATACTCTTGATAAGGATAGATGTGATGTACTGTAGTTGCATCTACACTCTTTCCATATCGTCTACACTCTTGGCACTCGTAGTTATCTCGCTTGAGTATGTTTACTCGCTTGACTCTCCATGCTTTTCTTTTATAGAATGAATTGTTCATAGTCTCTCCTCTCTTTGTTACAAAACAAAAAGCCGATACAATATGTATCAGCTTCTCGCATTAAATGTAAAGAATTTCAGGAGGTGAAATATGACTCTTATTAACTATTCCCCAATATCATAATATCATATGATATGTCAAAAATAGTCCGCGTTTTTTCCGCACTTACTCTCCGTATAGCGATAGTCCAAAATCCTCTAGTGCTTTGTTTGCTATTGAATAGATTGCACTCTTCTCATAATTGAAATGTTTTTTCAAATACTCAATGTTACATCTCTCTCCGTATAACTTCAGTAATAGCTCTCTCTTCATATCACTCAAACTCATCAATGCCTTTTCAACACATGCACAGCTTTCTTGTATGTAGTGTTTATTCTTCTCAAGCATATCCAAATCACTTATGATATCAAGTAGTGAATCCTCATATCTACTACCACCACCGAAGTTGGGAATAGCACTCATGTCTATTCCCTTAACTCCACTCTTACGTGATTGTAGCACTTTAATCTTTTCGTCGATTGCAAGTAGTCCTTCCTTTGCTAAGTAGTACTTCCTGATTTCCCTTGCTAATTTGTTTCTCGTATAATTGTTCAACTGCATCTCCTCCGACAATATAATAACACTTCAATAGTTTTATTAACTAAACTTAATATAATCAGTGATTACAAGCCCTGTTTCGTCTTTTATCGTCTCGATCATGTCTTCAAATCCTACATAGTCATTCTCTACACAATCAACCAATTCAGCGAACTCTCTCAAGAACTTATCAAGTCGTGTCTTACCAAATCCGAACTTGTCTCGAAGTACCATCAACGGCACATACGCTAATACTCTCAAAGCATCATCAACTGCTTCTGCTCGTAACTCTTGTCTAAACTCTTCAACACCTTTTTTGATTTCAGAATACAGTTGCTCTTGAGTTAAGTTGTATGTTGGAACCTTTGTTTTAATTCCTGCCTTTCGTCTTTGTTTACGATTCATTACAAGTCCTCTTCTTTGACAAAAATTCCGTCAATAGTTTTTCCTTTTCTCTTTGAAATCTTCTCATAAGCTAACTGCAAACACTCCACAATATCTACGTTTAGTTGCTTAGATAATACTATCAACGTAACAATGATATCCCCCATCTCAAGACTCATTGTCTTAAAAAAATAAGTCTTCAAAGTTCCAAGTTCAAGATCGTAATTATCCATCTCTGTTTTAAATTCAAAAACTTCTTCAATAAATTTCATAAATTGTTTTTCAGCATTTTCTTTATGCAACAAGTCTTTACTATTTGCCCATTCTTCTACATTTATTTTTAATTGTTCAAAATTCGTATTATTCATTTTTTAACTCCTTTATAATAGTGATAAAAGTCTGCTTATATCTTTTGGCTTATGTCCGTCGTAAATAGGTGCTTTATCTAATTCTTTAATGTCAAATAAATCCCAATATTTTAAGTTATAGTGATAGCTGTATTGCCCTTCAGGTGTATTAATTCCAACTATAAAAGAATCATCAAACATTGTTCCGTCGTGATGTTGTTTTGATTTCCAACTTAAACTCGGGTAATTTTTTAGAACCATATAAGTTAGTATCATTCTGTGATAGTATAGGTCTCCAAATGTATGCCACTTATCTGATATGTCTTTTGTTGAAAATCCTTGCTCTTTTCCTCGTAGGATTAATTCGTTTATTTTTCTTGTAAAATCTTCTTGTGTTTCAAAATTCATATTATACCTCCGTTAATTCTTTGTTTTCGTAAATATTTCCTGCTATAGAATAATCTTCACAATTTGTTATCGACTCCAGAATTTCCTCATTCTTCCAATCAATATAAAAAGTGTACTCATCTTTATCGAATTTCACCGTCCCATAATCCCAACTGTCACCTTCAAAGCTCCCTTCATCAGTCAGAATATCTCCTTCGTAAACTTCATTTCCGTTCTTGTCTTTAAGATTTAATGATTGCATTAATTCATATTGGTTTTCTTCCAATTTTCTCCATTGAGTAAAAGCGTCTAAAACTTCTACCTTTACATCATTACCAACTGTTGTAATTCTAACTCTATCGTCCATAAAATTTACGCTTTTATCCCAAACTCTAAATTTCATATATCCTCCAAATTATAACAATCTTTTCTTTTCTTCTTCAAAAATATTATGAATAAAATTAACTAAAACAACAGAAAAAATCAAAGTCAATTTATCCACTCCTAACATATATCCTATGAGCCAAAAACTCACAAATGCCAATTCGATTTTTAAGTTATTACTCATCTATACCTCCCATTCTCAATCTGATACAATCTTGAATTAATGTTTTTTCTAATCCTGTTTATCAACATAGCATTTATATCTGCGTTATCATCTTCTTTAGCGTCTGATAGATTTCTAAAAATATTCTGTTCTAATTCCTCAAAATCAACCTCACAAGCTAAGAGTAATTTTTCAACTTCTTTAATTTTCATCTTTCACCTTCCATTCTATAATCGGATGTTCTGTCATAATCATTCCATTAATTGCAAGACCTGTAACAATATCCAGAGCTGTCCTTGTATCACTATATCTACAATTCGGCCTTTTGTGGATTCTCGGGTCGCTATCAGACCAATCTATAATATCAATCATTGCCTTACTCAAAAAAATCATTTTACAACCTTTAGCTACACATAAGTAATAACAACCATTTCTGCCATAACTACCCTTGCACTTTTTAAATCCGTATTTTTCATATTCTTTAACATCTTTAGTTGGTTTTAGTGTCATCTTCCACCTCAATCATTTCAACTAACATTTCATCATCACTATTGTTTATCTGTTCATCATTTATAAACTCAAATTCATAAGCCTTGAATGTTGTACCGTCTACCAATTCAAGAGTTATTACTGTATCCGAATATACTCTTTTTATATCAGTATAGTTAATTGCTTTCATCTTCCACCTTCCCAAATTCTTCATTGGCTTTTTGAAAACCTAATTCAAAATTAATATAGGACAATAAAGTCATAAGTTCCTCTGCGTTAATTACTGCTTCATTCATATCACTAGCCAGTTGGAATTCGCTTTTAATCAACCCATTTATCGTATCAATCTGCTTTTCTGTCAAATTAAATTGATATTGTTTATTTTTCATTCTTCCACCTCTACTATTTCAAAATCACTTAAATCTGTATTAAATTTTTCTTTTATTTCTTTAATTTCGTTAAGAGTAAACATTCGTTGTCTATGAGGTTTACATTTATTCTCACCTAAATAACAATATCCATTTAATTCATTACGATAAAGATACATTATTGCATATCCTTTTATCCACTTATGTTTTAAATAAAATTCCTTCTCTTCTTCTCTATCCTCAACTGGTGTCTTTGCGTATTCAAAACATAGTTTATATAATTTATCAACATCATATCCGTCCAAGTAACAAGAATGCCCATCTGATATCGTACTAATTGCATATTGACAATTCGTCCATATTTCAACTAATACTTTATCGCGAAGATATATAGTAATTAAATCGTAATCCGATTTTATGTTAGAAAACGGATTTTTATGGAATTCCATATTAAATCCTAATTCTTCAACTGCTCTTATAAATTCTTTAGTTTTTATCACTTAACACCTCCAAAACACAATCATCTAACAATTTCAACACATCCATCATAAGCATACAATCATAAATATCTCCGTAGCACTCAATCTTTTTCCCAAACAAGTCATCTTCCTCAAATTCAAATCCACATATGCCACTATAACTTGTGAGTAACAACTTGAGAGTATCTTTTTCCAATATTGCAACTATAGCATTAGTACTACCAAATTTATAACTTTCTTTATCTCCATAATCTCTGATTGCTCTTAGTCCTAAATCAGTATTTCTAAACTCTAAATCTATATTATCGGCGTTTTTTAACAACTTTTTTCTGTTTACTTTGAATGTATTGTTACTCTTAATTTTCATCTTATCTCCCTAAATTCGTACTGATCATCATATTTTTTTAAAAACATTTTTTTCTTGATTTTATAAACATCTGTCAATACACCTTTAACATCTTCTACAACATTTCTTCCTGCTTTGTCGATATATAAAAAATCTGCCACATATTCAATCTTTTTATGTTTTACCTCGTTTTTGTCAAAAAATTCATCTTGTAACAAGAATCTAGGCTGTAACACTAGATCCCTGATTTCTCCTGCTTTTAAAAACAATTTTAACTCACGATATCTTGCTGCTTCTCTTTTGCTATCGAATGTATGCCCATCAATTTTGATTTTTTTTGCATTATACTTGTTTCGTCTCGCCATTTTTCGCATCTTCCCTTTTCATTTTCTCAATAAAACTATTTAGAACTTTGTTGTTTAAATTTTTTGATTCCTCAGATAATTCATCATCATCTTTTGGTCTGTAATATGTTTGTTTCTTCCCATAATTGTTCCTTGGTTTATTCGTTCCTGCTTTCTTTTTCTTCAAAATCCCATTGATATATGCCAAAGTCCTAATATTATTTTGCTCAGCAATCTGTATCGCCTCTTTTACCCACTGAAAACTATACATTTCCATATAATCTCTCAGCATATTAGCACTGTAAAGAGATATCAATCCAAAACCACAATCCTCATATAACTGTATTAACTCTGCCAACTTTGGATCATCCAAATTCAATTCTGATTGACCAGCACCGTTATTATTATTAATATTATTAACATTATTAACATTATTGTTTGTGTCCGTCTGTGGTTCGTTAGTGGTCTTTTTGTGGTCTTTTTGTGGTCTTTTGCTTAAATCCTCATTCTGATAAATGTTGTAATTTACAATCTTATACGTAGTTTTTTGGTGGTCTATTTTTAGTTCAATCATTGAACCACTTTCTAACAATTTTAAAAATCTTTTTACCTTGTTTCTTGACCATTTCCACTTCTCAGATAGCATTCTGAGGGACGTTATTTTTTCGCCCCTCTTAACCTCAATAAACTTTCCATCAAATAATACTTGCCTATCTTCGTGATTTGCCATCATAATTAAATCTATCCAAGCCGAACGTTTATCGAACGGCTCTTTATCTAACCAAATATCGCTTTGTTGAATCTTCCTGTGAATACTAATCCAGCCATAAGTCACTCACATCACTTCCTAAAATGGTAATTCGTCGTCATTATTAAACGTTGCACCCATTCCTAAATCGTTAGTATTATTGTTGCTTGTACTATTATTGTTATTCAATATAACTTCCTCTGCGTTTTGATATTTTTCTACATATTTATTCACAATTACTGCTGGAACGTTGTCTCTTTTTTCTTTAACTGTTAGATTAGTTTTGTAATCGTAAAATCCTTGTAATCTGTATTCGTAAACTTCTTTTGAACTATCGTTGTAATCAGTACCCTTGTTCACTTCAAGGATAATACCTACAAATTTACCTATCAAACTAATTATATTCCCATCTTTATCCCAGTTCATATTATCTATATTGATATTACATAAAGTCAATAAGTGATTGATATGTCGTGTTGCAAATTTTACATCTTCGCCGTTTTTGTTTTTGTACCAAATATTGAACCAAGCCTTTTGCCCGTCCTTATCCTCAAAAGTCAATCCCAAGCTTTCGGAACTTGTGTTTGCACTCTTGTATATTTTCGCTCTTGTACATTTCATAACATATACACCACTTTTTCTAATAGCACTTCCAAAATTCAACTCTTCGTTATTGTAATCATCATTAATTGTAAACATATTCTATCCTCCATAATATTCATTAATTTTTTCTGTTACTAATTTCAAATCATTTTCTATCAGTCTTTCATCAAACATTCCTAACGGACTTTTTGTTGTGTTAAATCCGCTATTTTGTGTTTCAAAATAATATTTGCCATCTTGAATTACTGTGTTTAATACTATTGTGAATAGTCCCTCAATAGTAATTTTTTCATCTAACAATTTACCTATTGTCTTGACTTTGCTTGTTCCATCTTCTTTTTGCTCACTGTGACTTAAAAAGAAAATATTCAAATCCTCTCTTAACCTACTAGCAACCTCGATTATCATGTAATAATGTTGTGCCATTTCTGTAAACTTATCAAATCCTTTTTCCTTACCACGTACCATGAATTCATTACTGATGACATATTGAAAATCATCTATAACAATGTTTTTTATGTTTTCAACATTGTTCAAATACTTCAAACAGCCGATAATCTTATCGTAATTATCGCTAACTACTCTCTTACCCTCTCCGTTCTTATCCATCAAAGGGTAATTAGCTTTAAATCCTTTAAAAGGCAACGGCTTATTTACTACTTGAATAATAAAAGTGTCTTTACTATCCATATTCCTAATACTTGTGCTTTTTCCAGTGCCCGATTGCCCTAATATCAACACTAAATTTGCCATTAACGTATCCTCAAACTTTCTGTTTGTTTTAGTTCAACACCTTCAACAATCAATCCCTCTTTAATATCACTTAAAAGCTCTCTTTTGTTGAGTTTTCGCTCTATTACATAGTAACTATCGTCTATGTTATTTTCGTTCGTTATTTCAAGCGACGGAGCGTTCTTTTGCAAACTAACAGTGAATAACTTAGTCTTTACCTTTTTGCGTCCTGTTTGTTCCATACTTGCTTGTAAATTTTGTTTTAACCACTTGACTTTATTCTCTATAGTTTTCCTTTTCTCATTAAATACCTTTTCTTGATTTTTGTATGTGTCAATGTCTGCTTCCAAGCTTTTAATCATATTTGCGTAATTTTCGCACTTTTCTTCAATCTCAATGTTGAGATTATCAGCCATTTCTTGCATTTCTTCTGTAATTTCATCAGCATTTTCAAATTCAGTAAAAAATTTGATGTAATTTTCAGTTAATGTAAACAAACTCATTACTTATAATCCCTCACAATCTTATTTATTTCATCTAAATTTTTAAGAACAAAATCAACAACACTATCTAAAGTGTTTTCAAATTGATATAAACCGCCTTGTAACAACATTGTTACTTGTAATCTTATCTCATGATTTACTGCGTCTTCTCTTGTATAAAACTTTTGACCGTCTCCACATGTATATACTGTTTCTTGTCTTGAACTAATCATCTAAACTCTCCTTTTCTTTGTTGTTTTTAAAATATATTTGCAAAAATGTGTAATGTAACTTTTTACAATTATTCTTTAAAGCATTTAATTTATCATCATTAATCTTAAAATCGTCTTTAATGGCAACTTGAATTTCTTCATCAAATATAAATACTAATTGCCCTCCAGCTATCAACTCATGTTCAATCATTGACATCTGATTATCTGGCTTTTTAGTAAATACACAAGTGATAGGAAACTGCCCTGTGCTAAACTGAAATTCTAAATCTTCACTATCTGCTAATTGCTCAATCTTTTCACTTATTTTATTAATTTCATCTAATAACATATACACTCCTTTAAATCGGTGTTATAATATAGTTGTATACTTTATATATCGGCTGTATTTGTGGTTATTTACAGTCGATTTTCACTTTTATAACTCTTTTA
>ERZ1673749.1447-NODE-1447-length-16133-cov-11.360368_pt1 | contig 16133 bp, 13 predicted proteins | sample MGYA00580204_ERZ1673749 | MGnify/ENA primary metagenome ERZ1673749 (study PRJEB41218, sample SAMN15661745) | gut metagenome | host: Homo sapiens | place: Canada: London | collected 2015-08-20/2019-03-30 | study: EMG produced TPA metagenomics assembly of...
TTACTCGTCCATCTCATCCGCTATGACGGTCAGAATCGCAACCACCACGGGTATCCATTTTCCGAGACTCATATCTTTTTCCTCCTATCTGGTTATGAAACGAGACAAACGGCACCGGCGGGCAGCTCCGCAGTCCCATTCGACGTGTTTTCCAAGACACAGCGGCATCCTCGTCAGAAGTCCCAATCGACACAGTCGGCAGGTATCCGTCATGCTTTCCTCCTCAAGGCCCCTTCGAGCAGTTTGAACAGTGCCGGGGTAAGCTGTGGAAGCGTCTCGATGACGCGGCTGGTATGAGGCAGCAAGGTTGCGATGCTCGAACACATGATGCCGAGGCCGTAGCATTCGAAGCCCTTTTTCTGAGCCTGGTTGAACGCCTCCTGCGCGGCGGGGATGGAATCGGGTTCTCCGTCCGTGACGATCAGGATGATTTTCCTGTTTTCACGAAGACAGCACATCTGCTGCATGACCCACCAGAGGGATTCCGCCATCGGAGTCATTCCATAGGCGATTTCGGGGAATCTGGTGGTGAGCTTTTCACCGTGCCGGAGGACAGGCACGACCGTTGCCCCGCGTTTCGCCGCATTTACGCCGGGAAACGCCGTAATGCCCAGATTGACGCCGGGGATACCCTGAAGGGCCTTTCCCACGGCATAACAGACGGCATTCGCCAGCATGATGCCGGAATCATTCATGGAACCGCTGCTGTCCAAGAGAATGTGAACCGCCGCATCCGGCGATTCCCGGAAACCGTTCTTCACGAAGACTCTGGGATTCCCGACCGCCAGCCTGGGGCACAACGAGGAGGAAAACCGTCCTCGTACTCCCGGCATGACGGGCAGCCATTTTTGTGCCTGCATAAGTCCCTGAAGCCTGAAACCGAGTCCGGCAGTCTGACGCTCGATCCGGCTGCGTTGTTCGGGAGGAAGCTCCGCAAGTCGTTTCTGGCCCGCAACGGCTACCCTCAATTGCTTCTGCCTGTCTCCAGGTCTGTTCAGCTCAATTCGTTCCGCCAGAGCCTCACCGAATCCCCTCGGAAGTTCATTAGAAGACAAGGCCCCCACCGCTTTTTCCAGAGAATCCAACGAAGCACTTGAGGAAACCACAGGCTCATCCTGAGCCGCTCCCAAATCCTTTTTCTCCGGCTCTGCGTTGGATTTTTGTTCAAGACTCCAGGTGAGGATGGCCTGCTCCAGTTCCAGCGCATACCGGATGCAGTCTCCGGTATCCTTGCAGGAATCTTTCACCCTATCGAGAATCCCGTCCAACGCCTTTCGAAGTCCCGGATAATGGCGTTCCATCGTCTTCGCCACGGATTCCCTGCGGGGGATAATCGCGTCTACAGACCATGAGCGCACCGTCAGCAAGATGGTGTTCAAAATGGAAAAGGCCGGGTTCGTATCCCCGGCCTTTTGTGTTCCAAAGAGTTTTTGAATCAGATACCTGAAGTTTTCCCGGCATCCCGGATACCGTGCCGAAAGGCGTTCTTCAACACGCCAATCCTCAAGGAGGTTGAATAGGTTATGCTGAAAAGGCGTTAAATTCGCCTTTCTTAGAATCTCAAAGTTCGTTTCCCGGATATGGGCGGACTCGTGATCGCAATACCCTTTTATCATTGTTATTAATTCCTGTTCAGAATCCAAGGGAAGCGCGGGCAGATGAATCGTTTTGCCGTCCGTATAGGCTTCACTTCCGCCGATTTCCACCGTTACGCCGTACTGGTTGCCCAAAACGCTTGCCAGCAGCGGCAAGCAATCCATGATATCCTTTGGTTTCAGCATGATGCTACCACAATCCTACGTTGGGGAGATTGGCGTGGGGTACGGGAAAGACTTCCGGCAAGTCTTCACGCACAGGAATATCCCGCATGACCGGAGCCGTTACCGCATCGAGTACGCTGGCGGGTCCATAGCCTTCGATAAGGCGTTCGGCATGGGCAATGAGCGCATCGGGATCACAGAGCAGACACACCAGCCCCTGCAACATGACCAGATCGGCACCGGCGATGTTGCCCTTCTTGGGAATCCGGTTGAAGGCCATCTGGATGATGTCCACCACGGGGCTCACATGAGGATTGATGAACGTCAGGCCGGACAACTTTTGCTGGAGCGTCCGCAGGGGGGACAACGCCTTGTGAGTCACTTCCGTTTTACCCGCGTAGACGCGATTCCATGTTTCGTCCGCAGAACGGGCAATCTCTCCAAAGAGCGTTTTGGCGAGATTCTCCACTTCCTCATTAAGGCCGGACTCGGCAACGGCTTCGGGAACTGCGTGATCCATGAGCGGCGCAACCCGGTACAACTGCCAGGAGGATCCCATGCGGGAACGGACATACTCGGAACCCACCGTGGATTCCCTGATGATGCTGGCCCACTTCGTATGCTTGTTGATCCAATTTTCAATGGACTGGTCGTAATCGGCAAGGAAAGCTTCCTTTTCCTTCAGGAATTCATCCCGGATGCAGATGAGTTCCTTGATGATGTCTCCCGCCTTGTCTTCAGGGATGGCCCAGCCGGACATGAACCGGATGCCGTGACGATCCAGATAATTGAAGGCACGAGCTTTCAGAGTGGAGAACACCTTGAGACTATTGGGATCAGCGATGCGCTTGGAACCCAGCGAGGCAAGGTCTTCCGGGGGAAGTTCCGCACCACCGAAGTCTTCCAGCACCATCTTCTTGCGGGCAGACCAGAGATTGACGTTGAGATTCAAGGCGAGAAGGTTGTCGAGAACCTTGATGTCGGAAGAATGGGGGTATCCATGATAACTCCTTCAGTTGGTTAAAGGGATTGGAGATTCAAGGTGGTAGCCTTCAGAGAGCTTCTTTTTTGAACGTTCCAGCAATTCCCGGACAGGGTTTCCATCCACGCAATCATCAGCCGGGATGGTCAGGCTTCGGCCTGATCGTCCAGAACGTCCCCGGAGAAGTTCCAGCGCATGAGAAAAGGCTTCCCCACGCCAGAAGCGTGAAGAAGCCTCATTTTTCAGAATAATCTGTGGAAGCTGAGGAAGCATGTCGAGATAGCCGGGATCGGCTTCCACATATCTGAGAATTGGGGCTAGCCATTGCTCCAGCGTGGTTGCCGGAGCCGTTTTCACTCCCCCAGATGGCAATCCATCGGAAACATCCGCTGAAGAAGTTCATGCAGCATGGCACGGGTAGGCCGAGACGCCCGAAAACCCAAAGCCCTATCCAGCGCGTAGGACAACGGCTGGATGCCCTGATGCGCCAACGGCTGAAAACGCAGGGTCAAATCGGCCCAGCGGAGCAAGGTTCTCGTGGAGAGCGTCACCTCGATGGTATCCGTGTAGGCATCGGACGCACCTATGAACTGCTTCCTGATTTCATTGGCGAAATCCACCATCTTGACGACAATATGTTCAGGCAGGGCCGGATAGAGCTTCACCAGCAAATCCTTTTCCACCACGGCATCCGGGTAATTGACCTCGCACAACATGAAACGATCAAGCCACGCGAGATTCATTCTGCCTGTTCCCTGATAGAGCCCCGTATCGTCTCCGCCTCCGTTGGTATTGCCCGTGCAGGCGATGCGGAACATTTCATGCGGATGAATGACTTCCCCACCGTTTTCCGGCAGGCACAGAGGAGCACCTTCCAGAACGCCGTTAAGACCCACGGCGACCTCAGGAGAGAGCAAGTCCGCTTCATTGATGAGAAAAAGCCCGCCATAGCGCATTGCAAGGCTCAATGGGCCATATTCATAACGCATGCTCCCATCATGCAGAGAGATGTGACCGCACAAGTCTGCAAACTCCAGTCGTGCATGACCTGTCACCTCAAAAATAGGGTAGTTCAAACGGGCGGCAAGCTGCTTGATAAGGCTCGTTTTTCCCGAACCCGTAGGGCCATAGAGGTAAAGCGGATCAAGTTTGTTCATGAACCAGACGGCGGCATCTCGTGCCGATTCATGAAAGCTGTAATGTGGGTCAATGGCGGGGGTATACAGGCAAGGATTCTGGAATCCCCAAATCTTGTGTCCGGTCGGCACGCCGCTGAAGACAAGCCCGGCATCCATTTCGACGGGCATGAGGGCTTCCAGTTCCATTATGTTCTGTGATTCCATGATAATGCTCCTTTCAAAAGGTTCAAAAACAGAAAATCCCGGCCTCTCCGAAGAGAAACCGGGATAATTTATTGATATAGTAATAAATCAAAAAAGTTCGCTATGTGTACCTGTTCTGATTAGATTGAGGATATCCTCCCCTTCTTTACTATAAATAAGCAACCAATCAGGTTTTATATGACACTCTCTACAAGGCGCATAATTTCCAATCAGAACATGATCTTTGAATCACTCTGGTAAAGGAATATCCTTGGCAAGGAGTTCTACAACTTGAAGAATATCTTCTTTCTTCCAGTAGGGATTTTTAGATGCCTTCTTAAAATCCTTTTTGAATTGAGAGGATTGAACAAGCTGGCGCATCAGTCAGACTCCCATTCCCTGCTCAATTCTTCAAGGGAAGTGGCACTTGCTTTTCCTTCTTGAATTTCCTTTATCGCAGACACTGTGAGTTCTTTTGGAATACTATCAACAAACTCAGTAAGTTCCGGGTAACGGGCAAGAGCGGCTTCCCAAGTTACAAACGGCAGAACAACAGATATCTTGGTACCAGTGGCATCGGTAATATATTGCATTTATAATTCCTCCATTCATAAATAGGTGAAGGACAGAACGTTTTTACAGGAAAAACGCGGCAACACATTGTTATTTTTATTAATATACGGCTATCATAGCTAACCGTCAAGGGATGTTACGGATTATATCCGAATCGCATACAAGCGCTCAAAAGGTTCCCCCTGCTTCTCGCATCGAGCTAAAAGCGTCCGGGCATCCTGTTCCCCAAGCAGCGTTTCGAGTTCCTCATTCAGCCGTTTTCGATCCAGCGTTACCCTCCCGTGTTGTGGAATCACCCGGAACGTATGTTTTCCCGTGTTGATCCATTCTCCTCTGACCGTATGGGAAAGCTGGTAGGCGACTTTCAAACGGGATTCCAGTTCGCCTATCTCCTCTTCAAGGGCTTTTTTCTGTGTTTTCAGCTCAATAAGTTGTGCAAGGATATCTTCCCATTCTGGATGCGAGGAGCCTTTGAAGCGCGGGCAATCCTCCTTCCAGAAACATGACGGACACAGGGGAGCAAGTCCCTGCGCCGTGGGAACCGCATTCAGATTCACTTTGTTTTCCCTGAGATCATGCATGGTTTCCCAGAAGTCAAAAGCCATATCCAGACACAGGGCAATATCCGTATTTTCAGGAAGAAACGGGCCAAAGGCTTTGGCATCGCACATGGACAGGCAGAGAATCCATCCCTGTATGTCGCAAGCTGAAGCCTCAGGAAGGGATACCCCAAGGCATTCGTTACAGATTTCAGGGAATGTCCTGTGGTGAAGGACTTCTCCGGTGTCCAGTACCAAGTTGAAAACCGGATGGTTCCAGCAGGCTTTGAGCAATGCCGTCTGGCCGCCGATCTGCATGGCGTAGCTCTCGGAAAGCGTTGTCGGCAGCCTTGCGGTGGATTTGACTTCCAGAATTCGTACAGTCGGATGTGGCTGCACAGTCACCAGCGTGAAATCCAGATGAGCCTTGATGAGGACGTCTCCGTGCATGAGCTCGATTTCCAGTTGAGACAAGGGGGAGAGGCCGTATCCGATGAGCGCCTGATGGACACCCGTCTCGAACCAATGACCTCTGTGAAAGGTTATCCGGCGCTTGAGAGCTTCGTCAGTGCTCCTGTATTCAGGTGTGAAGAGCCTGGCAGCCAGTGCCGCCCGTGGGCAGTCCAGCATCTTGGCGATATCCGATAGCCCGACATACCGGGAACGGTCGCCAAGGAGGATCGGCGTTCGCTGCCTTGCGTAGCGTTCCAGTCCGCGGCAGAGGATTTCAAGCAGTCCTTCCGCTCCTGTATTTCTGGTCGTTCCGTCCATTCGTTTCCTCCTGTGATAAGAGCCAAAATGGAAAGGGCCGCCCCATCAAGGACGGCCCTTTCCGTTATGCTGCATACTTCCACCAGATTTTTCGTTGGGGGTTCCAGTGAAACCCCGCCGCCGAGAGCTGTTCCTTTTTCTCTGCCGTATTTCCCGTGGCGAGAATGCACTCCCGACCGTCCTGTGCCGGTACGATTTGGTATGAAATTCCATCTAGATGGGGCAATTTTGAAAGTCCGCCTGACGCTCGATTTGAGGCGGATGAAATCTTTTTTGTTTGTCCTGAATCATCCTGAGTTGTTTTGTCTCTCTGTGGGACGATTACGGCGTTTTTCTGTTTCTGAGGTCTATTCAGCTTGTCTGGGTTGAACTCTCCGTCCGTATCCTCCTCCGTAACAATGCCGAGCATGGCTGAAAGCGCGTAACGGCGCATATAGGTCATGCTGATGCCTACGCCCTGCGGATCGGCCTTGGGCAGGGGAACCACAGCAAGACTCGACTGCCATTGTCCCGATTCCGCATGAGTGAGTTTCGTGACCAGCCCGAGATATCCCGGTTCGGCAGGAACCGGATACTGACAGAGCCAGATGCCATTCGAGAGCAAGGCGTCACGGCACGAGTCCATGACGCTGTTCAAGGTGGCGTACTTGCTCCTGGTAAACGGATTGTTGGCATCCTTGGTTGCCGGTTGGAGTTGACGTTGAACGTTGATGAGGGCCTTGGCGAGTTCTTCCACTTCCTGTGACGTGTATTCGGACATGACGTTCTCCTTCAAAAACAAAGAGACCCCATCCCAAAACGGGACGGAGTCTCAAAAAGTAACCATATTAAAATGGTAATATACATTTATAATTCAATGAATGACACTGCCGGACTAAGATTATACGTGTGTTGTCAAAGGTGCTTTGAGCGAATCTCTACCATGGGACTACGCGCCTAAGCTTAAATATTTTATCTTACCCCTTCCTACCTCGGCTAAATTTGCCCACCAACACCTTTGAATTTTTCAATAAAAGCGACGATACGCTGAAAAACAGACTGTTTTTTTGTGAGATACTGTGGGTTGAGTGGACTCATTTTGGGCAAAATGGCGTTGAGTTCCGTGCCGTTTTCGCTGGCAAATTCGTGCTTCAGTGAGGTTGTAATATAGCGTTTGGCTGCCTCGGCATTCAGATTTTCGGTACTGATCAGCTCATGCGCTTCGCGCCGCTGTTCCTCCTGTGCAAAAGAGAAGAAGGCGTCAATCACGCTGGCCTTGTCCGCAATTTGATCCAGATCGGTGGTATTGATGAAATCAACCAGCAGGCTTTCCTTGGCGCGGCTTCCCAGACTGGAACGAATCACGCGGCGGATATCCTCAATCAACGCGGGCTTGTTCCTGATCTTTTTATTATTCTCAAAAAGAAGTTCTAGGATATAGTCCAGATTGATTTCCTGTGACTTCAGCAGGTCTATTTCAAAAACGACATCATCCCAAGTAACGGTTGATTTTTCTTTATTGTTGGCACTTTTTTCCCGGCGCAGCCACTCGCGAACATCGTTGTAGGCCGAACGGTAATCCTGAATTTTTCGTTCGGGCGGGATGGTAATAGCCCGCAGGGCAACCATGTCTTCATCATTCAGGTAATGTTTTACCTTAAATGCCTCCACTGCGGCCGGATCATCCATATTGACATTTTGCAACGCTTTGAGGCTGGCAAACTCATCGTAGTTTTGCAGCACGTTTTCAATGCGCAAATATTCGCCAAAGAGTTTGGCAAAGGCCTTTTTATCGGTTTCCGTTTCGATGGCCGCAGGATCAGGAAAGCGTTCTTCCAGCTCTTTCACCACGTCCACAAAGCCACGTCGGGCTTCACCGGTGGCTGCATCGGTAAAGCCTTCCATGTATTCCTTGTAGCTCTTTTCCAACAAGACGTTCTTGGTGTTTTTATCACCAAACAGGGTGATGGCATCAATGGTCGCTTGCTCTAGATCTCGGAAGGTGATGATGTTGCCGAAAGTCTTGGTGGCGTCAAAAATGCGGTTGGTGCGGGAGTAGGCCTGCATCAGTCCATGATAGCGCAAATTTTTATCCACAAACAGGGTGTTGAGAGTGGGGGCGTCAAATCCGGTCAGGAACATACCCACCACAATGAGCAAATCGACTTCCTGTTTTTTCACGCGCTGGGCAAGGTCTCGGTAGTAGTTCTGAAACGAATTGCCCTCAACGCTGAAGTTTGTTTTGAACAGCGCGTTATAGTCGGCTATGGCAGCACTCAGAAATTCCTTATCGCTGTTGTCCAGGGCTGTAGCATCAAAACTTTCATCGCGGATATCGCCTATGGCGTCTTGCTCCTCATTGGCGGCAAAGGAAAAAATGGTCGCCACCTTTAGCGGGCTACTGCTGTTCGCCTGCAACTCCTTAAACGTTTCGTAATACAGCTTGGCGGCGTCCACACTGCTCACGGCGAACATGGCATTGAAACCTTTGGCTCCCATCTGTAAGCGGTGTGTCTTCTGCCGAAAATTATACAGAATGTACTGCGTAACCTCCCGAATACGCTCAGGATGCAGCAGAGCCTGCCCGTTTTCCGCCGCGCTGAGTTTTTTCTCGTCTCGTTCAGTTTCAAGGGCCTTGAAGTGCGGGCGCACGTCGTTATAGTCCACCTTGAATTTCAGTACCTTTTCATCACGGATGGCGTCGGTGATGACATAGGAATGCAACTCGCGGCCGAACACGCTGGCGGTCGTTTCCGCGCCTAATGCGTTTTGCGGAAAAATGGGCGTGCCCGTAAATCCGAACTGATAGTACCGCTTAAATTTTTTCTTCAGATTCTTCTGCGCTTCTCCGAATTGGCTGCGATGGCATTCATCAAAAATAAAGACCACCTGCTTGCCGTATATGGGCAGATCGGCCTCGCTTTTCATCAGGTTATTGAGTTTTTGGATGGTGGTGACGATGATTTTGTTGTCGTCCCTATCCAGATTGCGTTTGAGTCCGGCTGTGCTTTCCGAGCCGTTCACGCTGTCCGGTGAAAAGCGCTGGTATTCCTTCATGGTTTGGTAATCCAAATCCTTACGGTCTACCACGAAAAAAACCTTGTCGATGAAGTTCAGTTCTGTGGCCAGACGTGCCGCCTTGAAACTGGTGAGTGTCTTGCCAGAGCCAGTAGTGTGCCAGATATAGCCGCCGCTTTCAGCCTTGCTCCATGTTTTGGCCTGATGGCTGCTGTTGATTTTCCACAAAATACGCTCGGTGGCCGCAATTTGGTAGGGGCGCATCACCAGCAGGGTATTGCTGACATCAAACACGGAATAGCATAGCAATACCTTGAGCAGCGTGTCTTTTTGAAAAAAAGTGGCGGCGAAGTCTTTCAGGTCTTTCAACAGACTGTTATCCGCTTTTGCCCAGTTTATGGTGAAGTCAAAGCTGTTTTTACCACGCTTGGTGGTATTCGCGAAATAGCGGGTGTCTGTACCATTGGAGATGACAAAAAGCTGCAAATACTTGAACAAGGAATGGTCGCTGTTGAAACTTTCTTTGCTATAGCGGTGTATCTGATTGAATGCCTCGCGGATAGCCACACCGCGTTTCTTCAGCTCCACTTGCACCAAGGGCAGTCCGTTGACCAGTATGGTCACATCATAGCGGTTGGCCTGCGTGCCTGCCTGCTCAAGCTGGTTGATGACCTGCACTTTATTGCGGGCAACATTTTTTTTGTCCAGCAGATAAATATTTTGGATATGCCCGTCATCAAAAACAAAGTCATAGATATAATCGTCGTGAATTTTGCGGGTTTTTTCAATGATGCCGTCACTGGGCTTATCCAGCCATTCCGCCACAAAGCGCGTCCATTCCTCCTCTGAAAAGCGCACGTCATTCAGGGCTTGCAGTTGTTCGCGCACGTTTACCAGTAGTTGTTCAGGCGTGGTCAGTGCGGGCAGGTATTCGTAGCCCTGATTTTGCAAGTCTTGAAGCAGCTCGCGCTCAAGGTCGGCTTCGCTCTGGTAGTTGGAAGCCGCCGTCCAGTCTCTGATGTAGTGGTCAAGGACGATGAAGTTATTTGATTCGACGATGGGCTTAGTACACTCAGCCATGCTGCGCCTCCTGCTTCCAAAAACCATAGTTGCTTTTTAAATGCTCAAGCAGAAAGTTGACCGTTGCCTTTTCCGCCTGCGTTGGCTCGGCAACAATTTCATTGGACAGCGTGCTGTGACTTGTAAAATTAATAATTCTGGTAAAATAGAGTTGTTTATCATCGGGCAACAAGTCAGACCATTTTGGATAGCCCAAAAAACTGGCAGTTTTCTCGTAAAGATTGCGTAGAAGTGTAAAATGATATTTTTCAACTTTGTTTTCAGAAATTGCCTTATCAATTATTTGGATAAGATGTAGATGGTAAGAGAAGCTTTTGTTGGAGTCTCCTTTTTTTTCAAGCAAAGTAAATGTTCCATCTTCAAAAATGTCAAGCATGTAGCATGATTTGTTATTTAATTCATTAAAAAGTACATTATAAAATAGCGTATTGTGCGTGGTAATAATAAATTTAAGCTTTGACTTGCTTATCAGTTGTGCCAAATCTACAGCTATCCCAATCAAATGATTTTCATCCAAAGAGCTTACGGGGTCATCAACAAATACATATTCCAGATAATCAAAATCGTGGTTTTCTTGTTCACCCGATGCTGTATTGCTGAGTATGTCAACAATCTGCTCAAGCAACGTATAGAAAATACTCCAAATGAAACAACTTCCATCTCCTTTAGATATCTTTATATTTTGCTCTTGCTGATTATTACCTCGTTCAAATGAAAAAGAAACTTCTGAAAAATTTTCATTGAATCGTGGTGTCAGCTTATCGTTAGTATAATGCTGGAATGTTGTAATGATATTTTGATCTTGCCCTTGGTCTCTGAGTACCCAGTCCGTGAAGCTGTTGGGCTGTATTTTTAACGTTGGCGTGGTATCCCCATCTAGGTCGTTATCCCAGTAAAATAAATCTTCCGTGAAGGCGTTGTAATACAAAATTTTATTACGCGGCAATTCTCCTTCGCCTTCTTCACCATTACTTTTGGGGGCAACTAATTCTTTGAATTCCCGGGAAAGACGCGTTTTGCCTACACCATTAAAGGCGTAAATCAGCTGTACTTTTTTGTTGGCATCCTTCAGCTGTTGGGCGATTTCTGTTAGTGTTTTTCCCATGATGTTATGCTACCTCTTTCGGCTTGGGGAAGTTAAACAGCATATCGCGGTAATATTCGTATTGCTGTTGGCGCAGTTCTATTTCACGCGGCAAGCCTTCGCTGATGGAATTGGCCAGCATGTCAAATTTATCGAGAATGGCAACGATGCGGGCTTGTTCGGCGAGGGATTTTTTTAAGTCAGTTGGATATGGAACTGGAATTTCCATTTTCGAAAATTCATTAACCAATAATGTTTTAACTTTTGTTCTTGCTATATATCTTGCTTTTTTAGATTTAAATGTAGATGTTTGCATGCAATATGAAACAAATTTTGGATTCATTGAGTGCCGAAAAGCATAGCAATGATCGTGGATGGCGACTTTTTTATCACCGATCCATGCTACTGCTTTGCCGACATCTTCAACAGTTTCTCCTACATCTGTAATTACAACATCGCCAGGTTCTGCATAGCGTAATGAATTAGCTTTTTCTTTTTTGACCTGTGAATAAGTATGATCTGTAAAAACACCATATCTTGTATATATTTCTCCGTAGTGAATGGCATTGATGCCGTCTTCAGTGTAATCAGCTTTGGTAAAGCGCTTACCGCGAATAAATTTACCAATATCCCCCAACGTCTTCCATTCCACTTCGCCTTCTTCAAAACGCAACAATTTGTCGCGATAATATTGATATTGTTGTTTTCTTAGGTTAAGCTCAGTAGTAAGCTCAGTAGTAAGCTCAGTAGTAAGCTCAGTAAACGAATCTAAAATACGAACGATTTCTGACTGGATGGCAAGCGATTTTTGGGGGTTGTTGGGGCAGGGGATGGGAATTTTTTTATTGATAAAATTAGCTATCCATTGCCGTTTGTGATCTCCATCTGCTAATTCATTAGGGAGCGTCTTTAACCAATAGTATATATACTTGAGCCTAACACGGCTATTCTCATTTGTCGTGATCATTTTCATGGCAGAAGATTTTACCTTGAAATCAAAATCAACCCATTTACTAGCAGTTGTAAAATCATCAAAAATTATTACTGGATCATCTGATGCTTTATAAATGCCATTTTTTTCATCTGTATAACCTAGAATAAAAGTTTTACCTGCTGTAAGTACCGGAATATTAAAATCATTACTATAATTTTTTGATCTTACAAGATATGGAGTTGGTTGCTCATAGCGTGTAACATCGCCCAGCGGCTTCCACTCCACCTCAGCCCCATCCAGCAACTTTTCCAGAAAAGTCATGCCGCTCATTCGTGTTCACCCTTTTTCAGCATTTTCTGCACTTCACGGTCAAAGTCAGAGGTAATTTTTTGCGTTTTATTAAACGCCGTATATTCCTCTACAGCTTTTGCATCGGCAATTTTCTTTGAAACTTTTCCCCTGTCACGAAGAACGGTATAGCGGCGAAAGGTAAGAAACTCATTGACGCTTGCTGCAAATTCTTCCATGGTGAACACATTTTCACGCTCTATTAAATCCTCGATATAATCAAAATACCCCGTAACCGTCCGTTCCAATTGTCGTATCTGCTTTTCGTCCAAATAATTTTTGGCAACAGTCACGTCAGACTTCAAAATACGACCGTCCGGCGCATTCTTCCATGTGATCAGCCCCATGTTTTCGCGGTTTTGGTCTGCACCGGAATAGATGATTTCAGCCGCAGTGCGGCCGGTAATGGCAAAATGAAATTTGTTTTGCACCATTGCGTAAAAATCGTGCGTGATTTGTGCATCCTTATCATAGTCGATGCTGCACTCCGCAAAAATATCGGTGATCTGTTGCCAGATGCGCCGTTCACTGGCGCGGATGGAGCGGACGCGCTCCAACAGTTCGCGGAAATAGTCTTTGCCGAACGCTGTTTTGCCCTGCTTTAGCCGTTCATCGTCCAGCACAAAGCCCTTGGTCATATACTCTTTGAGTATGCCCGTTGCCCAGATTCTGAAATGGGTGGCTTTGCGCGAATTAACGCGATAACCTACGGAAATAACAGCATCAAGGTTGTAAAATTGCGTTAAGTATTTTTTCCCGTCAGCAGCAGTTGCCGAGATTTTCTCGGTAACTGAATTTTTATCAAGTTCGCCTTCTGCAAATATATTCTTCAGATGCAAAGAAACGTTGTCACTTGAACAGCCAAACAGCGCCGCCATCGCTTTCTGTGCCAACCAAATCGTTTCATCTTTGACAATAGCGCTGACCGATATACTCTCGTCCGGTGTATTGTAAATCAAATATTGCAGTTCGTTGTTCACGAATTTACCTCAATTTCAGCGACAATGGCGTCAATGTCCTTCCGCAGCTGGTCAATTCTGGCAACCGTTGTTTTTAGGTCGGCATTCACCTTGGTGATGTCCACCACCCCGCGGGTGTCTTTGGCTTCCACATAACTGCTGACCGAGAGGTTGTAGTTCTTGGCGGCGATATATTTAAAGTCTATGGACTTCGCAAAATATTCCACATCCGCCTTGCTGTCGAATGCCTGTATGATTTGCGTAATATGCTCATCCAACAGCACATTGTTGTTGGTTTCTTTTTTAAACAGGCCGCTGGCGTCGATGAACTGGGTTTTGGTGTCCGTCTTATGCTTGGAAAGCACCAGAATGTTCACGGCAATGGTGGTGCCGAAAAACAGATTGGGCGCGAGGGCAATCACCGTTTCCACATAGTTGCTGTCCACCAGATATTGACGGATTTTCTGCTCGGCACCACCCCGGTAAAAAATACCCGGAAAACAGACAATGGCGGCGCGCCCCTTGCTGGACAGATAGCTCAGCGCGTGCAGCACAAAGGCAAAATCGGCTTTGGACTTTGGGGCCAACACACCGGCAGGAGCAAAGCGGTCGTCATTGATCAGGGTTGGGTCATCCGAACCCACCCACTTTACCGAATAAGGAGGATTGGACACAATGGCGTCAAAGGGCTTCTCATCCCCAAAATGCGGCGTGAGCAGGGTGTTACCGAGCTTGATGTTGAATTTATCGTAGTTGACGTTGTGCAGGAACATATTCATCCGCGCCAGATTGTAGGTGGTGTGGTTGATTTCCTGCCCGAAGAAACCGTCTTCGATAATGTGGGCATCAAACTGTTTTTTGGCTTGCAGCAGTAAGGAGCCGGAGCCACAGGCCGGGTCGTAAATTTTGTTGACGCTGGTCTGCTTGTGCATGGCAAGCTGAGCGATTAACCTTGATACATGCTGCGGGGTGAAAAATTCACCGCCGGATTTGCCCGCGTTGGCCGCATAGCTGGAGATAAGGAATTCATAGGCATCACCGAACAGATCGATCTGGTTATCCGCGAAATCCCCAAAATCCAGACCGGCCACGCCGTTCAGCACAGCGGCAAGGCGTGTGTTTTTGTCAGTTACCGTATTGCCAAGCCGGTTGCTGGTGGTGTCAAAGTCAGCGAATAGCCCCTTGATGTCCGGTTCCGAGGGATAACCGCTGGCCGAGCTTTCAATGTCGCTGAAAATGGCGGCAAGGTCGGTGTTCAGGCTTTCGTTGGTGTTGGCCGTGGCAACCACGTTGGCGAAGAGCTGGCTGGGGTACATGAAGTACCCCTTGGTCTTGATGGCATCATCTTTGATTTCCGGGGTGATGACATTGTCAGGAAGTTCTGCATAGGTGATGCTGTCATCGCCGCCTTCAATATAGCTGGCAAAATTTTCGCTGAGAAAACGATAGAAGAGCGCACCCAGCACATATTGCTTGAAATCCCAGCCATCAACGGCACCGCGCACGTCATTGGCTATTTTCCATATCTGGGAATGCAGCGCGGCGCGCTGTTGCGTGGTAGTCATCGTGTTCGCCTTCTGTTCGTGTTGTGTGTTAGGTGTATAGTCCCGCAGTGGCGGTTTGGTTCTGCATGAAAAAGCTCTAGTGTCTCTGGCAGTTTTTGTCGATAGATTCCTACGGTGTCAAGCCTCATAGTCTGGCTCAAGCAGACAATGCAGGAGAGGATTTCTCCGCGCATGCACCGCACTCACAGTGGTATTGAGTTACTCATAAAAATATAATTATGACTATGTATTACATGCGTAGACAATCAGGGAAAAAGTGTATATCGTCCAATTTATCTTTAAATTATAAATTAGCCGATAAAGCCATGTACATTCGGAGAACGCTCTCTTCATACCTTACAAGAGCATCTGCTCTTTTCCCCGCAGTGCTGGTCACAGGGGCACGTCAGGTCGGTAAAACAACGCTCTTGCACGAGCTGGCTACAGCGGAAGGGATAAATAGGCGGTATGTCACTCTGGACGATCCCCTCATTCTTGCCCTTGCCAAGGATGATCCGGCACTCTTTATGCAACGATTTCCTGCGCCTGTTCTGATCGATGAAATTCAGTATGCGCCCGAGCTTCTGCCCTATATCAAAATGGCCGTCGATGAGAATCGTACTCCAGGGATGTTCTGGCTCACGGGTTCCCAACAGTTCCATCTGATGCAGGGTGTATCGGAATCGCTTGCCGGACGGATTGCCATCGTTCGTCTCTCAGGACTTTCGTTGCGAGAGAAGGAAGGAACCGTAACGGATTTTCCGTTCATCCCAACAAACAAGCAATCCATTTCAGGAAAGCCTCCTCTGGCTCTGCCTGACTTGTTTCGTGAAATTTGGGGTGGAAGTTATCCGGCCCTTGCAGGACAGGTCATAGACGAAGCAATGCATCAACTCTTTTACGGTTCATACGTCCAGACGTACCTTCAACGTGATGTCCGCGACCTGACACAAGTTGGAGATGAGCTGACGTTTCTTCGGTTCATCCGGGCAGCAGCGGCTCGTACCGGGCAGCTTTTGAACCTTTCTGATCTGGCTCGTGATGCCGATGTTCATCCCAATACCGCCAAGAGTTGGCTTTCCATTCTTGAAGCATCGGGCCTGATATGGCTTCTTCAACCTTGGTACAGCAACGTGACCAAGCGGCTGGTTAAAACCCCGAAGCTCTATTTTCTGGATACAGGATTGGTATGCTACCTGACGGGATGGACCTCCCCGGAGACAGCAGAGGCAGGAGCCAT
>ERZ1673749.1448-NODE-1448-length-16132-cov-4.317286_pt1 | contig 16132 bp, 15 predicted proteins | sample MGYA00580204_ERZ1673749 | MGnify/ENA primary metagenome ERZ1673749 (study PRJEB41218, sample SAMN15661745) | gut metagenome | host: Homo sapiens | place: Canada: London | collected 2015-08-20/2019-03-30 | study: EMG produced TPA metagenomics assembly of...
TGACCGACTGCGTTCGGTGGAGCTCACCGCTGAGGCCGCAGGACTGACCGCGTAAGGCTCCAGGCCCCCGGTGCCCCCCCGATGCGCGCGGCCTTAAACTGACCCGCTTACTCCACCGCAGCCAGCGGCAGCGCTTTTTCGCTGGCAAGCTGCATGATTTCGGCGTTGGTGCGCTCGCCGAGGAAGGCTGCAAGCTCCTCGCGGCTACTTGCACCCGTGGCCTCCGTCAGGGCGGCGGCAAAGTGCGGTTCCAGCGCCGCCACGGCCACATAACCGTCGGCGCTGGGGTAGAGGCCATACGTCCACAGGCCGCCACCGAGCAGTCCTCCGGGCGCCGTCATGCCGTACTTCAGCGGCGCGGCACCGGCCTCACCCGCCTGCTTCAGGCCAATGCGGCAGTGCAGTCCAGGCTGCTTTACGACGTCCACACCCGCACCCGCTCGCTTAATCAACCCGGCAAGGGCAGCGGTGACTGCAAAGTGTGCGCCCAGGATGTCGCCCAACAACACCGGCGGCATGGCTGGGGGAGTGAGTGTTCCGGCCTCCGCCTGGTAGGTCAGGTCGTGGCCGGGGTTCTCGGGAGCCTCGGTGTCACCGACGATGTCAATATGCACCGGACCATTCGGGCGTTCGTGGAGACCCGCCAGCCCCATGCGTTCCAGCGCGGAGGGGCGAACCGAGGTGATGACCACATCGGCCTCATCAATCAGCGACCTCAGCTGTGCGCGGCCCTCATCGCTCTTTAGATCCGCCTGGATAATCTCGTGACCTGCGGACATAGCTTCATACCAGGGGCGGCCGAAGGAACCGAGCGGGTCGCCTGTGGGCGGTTCGACCTTAATCACCCGGGCACCTAGCCGCCCCAAGTACTGAGCGGCCAGTGGCCCCGGAACGTTAATGGCGAAGTTGACGACAGTGATGCCTGCGAGGCTGGTGTGCAGCTCGGGGGAAAACATAGTTCCACACTAGAACACATCTACCTGCCCGCCGACGCTTTCGGCCAACTTCAACTGGTTGATCCAGTCGCCCTCGCCGACGCGCAGTCGGAAAATCGGGCGGTGAGCAGGGCGGGCCTCGTAACGGACACGGGCAATCTGGCCGGTTTTGGCCACGTCCATAGCGGTTCCCTCGGTGGCCAACTGGGTGCGCGCGGCGGTGAGGCGCTCGATGACGTCGTCAAGCGCGGCGAGCACGGGTTCGGTGTTGTTCTCGCACCAGGACATGACCATGTCGGGAGCAGCGGCGGCGACGCGAGTGCAGTCGCGGAAAGAGCCGGCCGCAAGCGAAATGGCCAGAGGGCCACCGGCTTCCCCAGCGGCGGCAATTGCGTAGGCCGCCAGGTGCGGCATGTGGGAGATGCGGGCGACGCTGGCATCGTGGTGATCGCTCAGTGCTGGAATGAGCTGGCTGCCAAGAGCTGCTCCCAAGTTGGCGACCTGCGAAAAGACCTCAATCCAGCGCTCCGGGACGGGCGTTCCTGCAGCGTCGGCAGCAGCTGCCAGGTCGTAGGTGATGACCCAGGGGGCGCCGTCGAAAAGCCCTTCGAGCGTGGCGGACCAGCCCGCCTGCGCGGAACCCGCCATTGGGTGCGCGCCGACGAAGCGTTCCTCCATCCCGCGAGCGGAGACCTCGGCGGCGACGGCCGCCTTCACGGAGACCACATCCGTGATGCCACAGCTGGGGGCGTGCTCGTTAATGGCGTCGAGCATCGTGCCGACGACCGTCATGGGGGTGCCGATTACGATGAGCGCGCGGCTGGCCTCAGCACGCTCGAGTGTGGCTTGAAGATCTGTACTGGCGTCGAATCCCTCCTTCGTGGCCTCCTCGACCGTCGTGGACGAGCGATTCCAACCGAAGCATTCGACGTTATGGGCCCGCAGGTCGCGCATCATGGAGCCACCGATGAGGCCCAAACCGAGGATGCATACCGCGGGTAGTTGTGCAGCTGACAGGGAGGACGAAGCAGGGGAGGGGGACTCGAAATTGCTCACCTGACAAGCATGACATACAGCGACTAGCGTTGTGGGTTATGAGCACGACCTTTTCCGGAGGGTACACCTCCGATGACGACCGCTCCTTCGCGGTTGCCGTAACTATGGGGGAGCGCGGTTGGCGCGTCGTCGACCTCGGGGACGATGCCACCGATTCCCTCGCTGATGCCGCACAGGCGCTGCGCAATCTGCGTTCGGAACGCGCTGCTGTCGGAATGCTCAATATCGACGACGACTACTTCATTCTTGTGCGCCAGGGCGTTGGGTCGCTGCGCGTTGTGCTTTCCGACGCTACCGCTGCCGTGACCGATGACATTGCGGCAGATGTGTTCGACGAGCTGGATCTGGATATCCCCGACCTCGACGAGGACGAGCTCGACGATGTCGACGCCTGGGCCGAAGGAGACATGGATATCCTCGCTGACCTGGGCTGTTCGGAGGAAGCCCTGGAATCTATCTGTGACGATCAGTCGCTGTGGGCGTCCGAGCAGCTTCTGGCCATTGCCGAGGAGTTGGGGTGTGCCGAGGAGCTCGCCGATGTCGCCGACCTAGACTACGACGGCGACGATGATGACTACGACCCCTATGACGACTAACCCTGACAAAGGTCATCTGCCCGAGCGGCCAAGCGCCCTGCCCCGTCGCAAACAGGACATTCTCGACGAAGAGTGGATGCGCCTGGCTATCGCCGAAGCTGCTCACACGGCACCCGGGGATGTGCCGGTGGGGGCTGTGGTCGTGGATGCCGAGGGCAAGGTTGTGGGGCGGGGCTCGAACCGTCGGGAAGCTGATGGTGACCCGCTTGCCCACGCCGAAGTTATTGCGTTGCGCGAGGCCACCCGCGCTGTTGGTGACGGGTGGCGGCTGGAGCAGTGCACGTTGGTCGTGACGCTGGAGCCGTGCGTGATGTGCGCCGGTGCGTGCGTCATGGGGCGCGTGGGGCGTGTGGTCTTCGGCGCGTGGTCGCCTAAGACCGGCGCGTGCGGCTCCATCGCCGATGTCATCCGCGATCCCGCCCACGCATTCACGCCGCAGGTGCGCGGCGGTGTGCTTGCCGACGAATGCTCCGTTTACCTGCGGGAATTCTTCGAACGGCAACGGCAGTCGGAAGCGTGAGCGGGGTCACAGTTAGGTCACAATTCCCGCTGTGGCCGTGACGAGCCTTCATTTTCACGTACCGTCGGAACTAGTGGAGCTGCTAGACGGTGGCTCTAGAGAATAGATAAGTCGTTTACATAGGAGGCTTACATAATGAGCGAGCTGCAGAACAAGGCCGACGAGTTGGGCGGCAAGGTTAAGGAAGCTGCCGGCGACGCCGTTGGCAACGACGACCTGGCAAACCAGGGCAAGGGCGAGCAGGCTGCTTCGAAGGTCAAGCAGGGTGCTGAGGACCTGAAGGACAAGGCTACTGAGACCCTGGGCAAGCTGACTGACAAGTAAAGCGCTTAGTTCTCGGGTAGAGATAACCCCAACCGTCTCCGCGTCTGATATGCGGAGACGGTTGGGGTTCTTTGTGTTTCGATGGCCGGCTGCCAGCGTTGGGGCTGGCTACAGCTTCTGAGCCACCAGGTCATCCAGTGGTTCGGCGGACAGTAGGTACGGGGCGATCTCGAAGACGGTACGGGCACCGGACTCGCCAGCCTGCTTCAGGCGGTAGGCAGCGCGACCGTAGGCAACCTGGACGGCTGCGGTGAAGTCGGGGTTGCGATCCAGGTCGAGGCCGAACTCGATGACGTGACCGGACGTACCGGCCTGGCCGCGGGTAATGATCTGGCCACCGTGCGGCATGCCCTGGTGGTCGCGGTCGAACTCCTCCTCGGAGATGAAGTCCACGATGGTCTCGTAAGGGGCAAAGTAATCCGGCATGGTCACGATGGTTTCGCGGATCTGCTCCTTGAGTTTGGCGTCCTCGTCGGCGTTGCCGGTCTCTTCAGCGACGACGAAGCAGTGGCGCAGGTGGCACTCGTTGCCCTTCAGGTCTGCGCCCTCGCCCTTCTTCACGGCCTCGATAGCTTCCGGGTTCGGCTTGGTGTACTGGACACCCTTCTTCACTCCCGGCACTCGACGCACGGCATCGGAGTGGCCCTGCGACAGACCCGGTCCCCAGAAAGTCATCTGGTCTGCGCCCGGCAGGATGGCAGCGCCCAGGACCCGGTTCAGGGAGAACAGGCCCGGATCCCAACCGGTCGAGATCATGGCGATGTTGTCACCCTCGCGGGCGGCGGCGTCCATGGCCGCGCGGTGCTTCGGAATCTCGTGGTGGTTGTCGTAGGTGTCGACCGTCGTAAAGTTCTTTGCCAGCTCAGGGGCCTGCTCCGGGACATCGGTGGCCGAGCCGAGGCACACGAACAGCACGTCTACCTCATCCTTATACTTTTCGACATCCGCCGCCGGGAGTACGCGGGCCTCGGTGTCCAGCGAATCGCGACGGGAGAAAACGCCGACGAGTTCCATGTCCGGCTGGTCAGCAATGACCTTTTCGACGCTGCGGCCCAAATTGCCGTAGCCGATGATGGCGGAACGAATCATGAGGGTGAACCCTTTCTGTGCGGCTGTACTTCTGTATCTAAGTTTCTAGATTTCAAGCTACAGACTATTCCTTCATATCTCAGCGGGCGTTGGTCACCCCGAATAGCACGGCGGAGGGTTGACGGGCTTGGGGCGGCGCAGGTTGTAGTGCGCCGTGAACGGCTTGGTGAAGGCCTGACCCCTCTGACCTGGGGATTTGGTAGATAAAGGGGCTACCTGTAACGTTTTCTAGCGGTGACGTGTCCGAGCGGCCGAAGGTGAAGCACTCGAAATGCTTTGTGCGGTAACCCCGTACCGAGGGTTCAAATCCCTCCGTCACCGCCAATAAAACCCCCGGTGGTTCCTTTAAGTAGGAGCCCCGGGGGTTTTACATTTAATCGGCCTTGATTGTCTGGGTGCGGTGGGGGTGTGGGAGGTGTCCGTAGTAAAGCGGCAAATGGGGTGGCGCCCGACCTGGAGCGCCTAAATCACAAAAATAACATCAGTAACACACACCCCATTGTTCACGTTTATCCGGGAAGTCCGCTACTCTTAGCAAAAGTATTTCCGGTTTTTATGTCGTGCCCGCCCCCAATGACCGTGTCAGCGCCAGAGTTGATGTTGGCCAATCCGGGGTGGTCGCTAGCATCGGAGTAGCGAAGAGGCTTCAAACTGCAGGTGAAGTCCGAGGGAGTGCTTTGTTAGCGCGAACTTGGGGAAGCTGCAGTTGGGGGCGGTCCAGGCGAATATTAGACGTAAGGGAAACTTGACATGGCAAAGGCCTTGTTCAAACTCGGCAGGTTCTCCTACCTGCATAAATGGACTGTGATCATCGCGTGGTTCCTGATTTTGGCGGGGCTGGGCGGTGCAGTTGCCGCATTCCAGAAGGGGTTCATCGACCAGTTCTCGATCCCCGGCATGCCGTCGGCAACGGCTTCGCACGTGATTGAGGAAAAGTTCCCCGATGTTCCGAACCCAATTCGAGAGCAGCGTATTTATGTCGCCTTCGAGGCCCCCGAGGGGCAGAGGCTCGATGACCCACAGAATAAGGAAGCTGTTGACCAGGTCATTAATGGCATCCGCGACAATGTCGGCCAAATCGCCGACGATTTACAGCTTCACAACCCAGTAGACCTCAACCCGAAGATGCAGGCGATGGTCAAGGAACAGGGCATGGCCGCCGGCCTGCCCAAGGATGTTGCCGAGGCCGACGCCAATGCCCTGCGTACCGTGTCCGATGACGGTCGCTACGGTATTTCCACCTTCGTTTTCGATGCCAAGATGCCGCAGGACATCGAGCCGGAGAATATGCAGGCGCTTCTCGACGCCATGCAGGCCGGTCGTGACGCAGGTATCAAGGTCGAGGCCTCTGGCCCGGGCATGCAGCCCGCGATTGAGGTAGCTCCGACCTCGGAGATTATCGGTGTGACCGTGGCGTTTATCGTGCTGGTTGTCACCTTCGGCTCTCTGGTGGCTTCGTTCCTGCCTATTGTGACGGCGGTAGTGGGCATCATCATCGGTGTCTTCGGTGTGACATTGATGACCGCATTCACTGACGTCAACTCGATTACCCCGGTGCTTGCCGTCATGTTCGGCCTGGCTGTCGGTATTGACTACGCACTGTTCATCCTCTCTCGCTACAGGGCAGAAAGAGCCCGAGGGATGACCAACGAAGACGCCATCGGCATGGCTACGGGTACGGCTGGCTCCGCTGTGGTTTTCGCAGGCCTCACTGTGATCGTCGCGTTGGCAGCGCTGACGGTGGCCAAGGTGCCGTTCATGTCCCTGATGGGTATTTCGGCGGCAATTACGGTGGCCTTCACAGTGCTGGTCTCTCTGACCCTGCTGCCGGCAGTAATGTCTCTGCTGGGGGACAAGGTCTTCGCTGGTCGCGTGCCCGGTGTTGCTGGCAACCCCTCGCGTAATCCGCGCAAGGAACGTCGCTCTTCCTTCTTCGGTGAGATGACGATGGGGCGACGTTGGGTCACCTTTGTGCACAAGGCCCCAGGGTTGTTCTTGGTCGGCTGTATCGTCCTATTGTTGGCATTGGCCTACCCGGCCATGCACTTGAAGCTGGCGCTTCCGTCCGACTCTACTGCGGCTAAGGACAGCACGAACCGCAAGGCCATCACCATGATTGAAGAGGGCTTCGGCGCGGGACGTAATTCTCAGCTCATCATTATTGCCAAGTCGGACGATGTGAAGCCCGATGCACCGGTGCTCAAACCACTTATCGAGTCCCTGAGGCAGACCAACCCGGAACTCTCTGACATCGAGGCCGCCCGCAAGGCTTCCTATAGTTACGCTGTCGACCAGTTCAAATCCAACATCGGTGTCGAGCACATCCAGATGATTGGCATGAATCATGACGGCACTGCGGTCAAGATGATTATGACCCCGAAGTCGGGTCCACTCGATCCCGCGACCAAGCAGCTGATGAACGCGGTGCGCGATCAGCAGAAGCAGATTGAGCAGACCACCGGCCTATTCACCGGTGTCACTGGTCTGGTTCCTATTGAAATTGACATCACCGACCGCCTCCAGGGCGCAATGCCGCTCTACCTGGGCGTTGTTGTGGGCCTGGCAGTGATCCTGCTGCTGATGATTTTCCGTTCCCTGATGGTGCCGTTGACTGCGGGTGTGGGCTTCTTGCTCTCTGTCGCAGCCGCATTCGGTGTCACAGTGGCATTTTTCCAGGACGGCCTCTGGGGTGTGATTAGCACTCCCGGTCCGCTGGTCAGCTTTGTGCCAATCTTTCTCATCGGTGTGACGTTCGGTTTGGCCATGGACTATCAGGTCTTCTTGGTTTCCCGCATGCGCGAGCATTACACCCACAACAAGGGTGAATCCTCACCAGAGTCGAAGTACAACGCGGTCGAAGAATCGGTCGTTGAGGGCTTTACTCTCGGCGCTCGTGTGGTCACGGCCGCTGCGATTATTATGATCTCCGTCTTCGCAGCGTTCGCCGGGCAGCCCCTGGCGATTATTAAGGTATTCGGCTTCGCGCTGGGTGCCGCAGTGCTTTTCGACGCCTTCGTTATCCGCATGACCTTCATCCCGGCAGCCATGTTCCTGCTGGGCCGCGGTACGTGGTACATGCCGAAGTGGCTGGACAAGGTGTTGCCTTCTGTGGATGTCGAAGGCTCTGCCCTGGAAGAGGTTTCCGAGGAGCTGGTGGAGAAGGGCCGCCGCGAGCGTATGGCTCGCGGTGAGTCCCTGTTGCCCGAAAACGAAGGTGCTGGGCGTGGCTTTGGCGACGCTGACGAGGACGAAGCAGACAGCGTCGATGGTGAAGTCGGTGCTGGCGCAGCGGGCGCGGCTGGTGCAGCAGGTGGTACCGCTGTGGCTGTCGCGACCAAGAAGCGTAACCGCTGGATTCCGAAGCGGAAGAAGGCAAAGCTGAAGGAGCTCGAACCCGCTGACCAGGCCGAGCAGGACGAACTGTCCGCCCCGACGGCGCCAGCTGAGCCGGAGCAGCCGGCACAGCCAGAGCAGGCAGAGCCGACCGAGCCGACCGAACAGCTCATGCAGCCCGAGTCAGCTGAACCAACCGACGCCCAGACGAACCCGGAAAATGCCAAGGACATCGAGGTCCGCCCGTACTACAGCCCGGCTCGCAAGCGGAAGAAGATCACGGTTGCGGAACTGATGAAACGCGAGGGTTTCCAAGAGGAGGCACCGCGTCACAACCGCGCCGTGTGGGACCCGGAAAACGCTGCCCACCCCGAGGAAAACGACAGCGCTGAGTAACTTGCGAATAGCACCCAGGTAACCTCAAGGCATTAGCACTGGACCACAACCAAGGAGCTTCATGTCGCAGTCGAGGACGACGGGCTTTGACGTCGTAAAGCAAATCGAAGGCGCGCGCGGACGTGCTGGCACCATCCACACCCCGCATGGCGATATTGCTACGCCGGCGTTCATTCCGGTTGGCACGAAGGCGACCGTGAAGACGCTCACGCCGGAGCAGGTGCGGTCCACCGGTGCGCAGGCGATGCTGTCGAACGCGTACCACCTGTACCTGCAGCCCGGCGAGGAGATTGTCGACCAGGCCGGCGGGTTGGCAAAGTTCTCCAACTGGAACGGCCCGACGTACACCGACTCCGGCGGATTCCAGGTGCTCAGCCTCGGCGCGGGCTTTAAAAAGACCCTCGCGATGGACGTCACGGGCATGCAGAAAGACGACATCGTCGCCGAGGGTAAGGAGCGAAATGCTTTCGTCGATGAGGACGGTGTGACTTTCCGCTCGCACATCGATGGCTCCGAGCACCGTTTCACGCCAGAGGTGTCCATGCGTATTCAGCACGCGCTGGGCGCCGACATCATGATGGCGTTCGACGAGCTCACCACGCTGATGAACACCCGCGGCTACCAGGAGGCATCCGTCGAGCGCACGCACCGCTGGGCGCGTCGATGTTTGGAGGCGCACAATGAGCTGACGATTGCGCGCGGTCAGGTTGACGCGCACGTCCATTCGCTTGACGACGGCCAGTTGCCCATCCAGCAGTTATTCGGTGTCGTCCAGGGTGCGCAGTACGAAGACCTGCGCCGCAAGGCCGCCCGCGGGCTGGTGGAGCTCTCCCGCGAGTTCGAGGACGCCGGCCAGCTCGGCTTCCACGGCTATGGCATTGGTGGGGCGATTGAGAAGCAGAATCTGGGCCTGATCTGCGGTTGGGTCAACGACGAGCTTCCCGACGACCGCGCCCGCCACCTACTGGGAATCTCCGAGCCGGATGATATTTTCGCCGCTGTCGAGGCTGGTGCCGACACCTTTGACTGCGTGGCTCCGACGAGGCTTGCCCGACGTGGTGGTGTGTACACGCTCGATGGCCGGATGACCTTGACCAATGCCCGCTTCAAGAACGACTTCCGCCCCGTGGATGCGGAGGTGCCCTCCTACACTTCGCTGAATTATTCCCGGGCCTACCTGCATCATCTGTTGAAGGCCAAGGAATACCTGGCTGGCACGCTGTGCACGATTCACAACCTGTATTTCATGGTGCAGTTGGTGGAGAACATTCGCGCTGCGATCCTGGAGGACCGGTTCTTCGAGTATCGCGATGAGTTCATGGGCCGCTACTACGCCAATGGCGGCCGCGCGGTGGGGAATTAGGGGTTAGCTGGGCTGGGGCTGGGTCGGCTGGGCTGGGGCTAGGCTTCTACCTTTTCGCACTTCACGACAGCCATGTCACCTCGTGCCAGCTGTGGAGGTGGCATGAGGTGACACCCGTGGCGTGAAGTGGAGGCGGGGCCCGGGGACCCCAAAACTAGACCTAGCTCTACTGCGCGAGGCAGTCTCAACCGGCATCATGGAGGGCATGATCACGGTTGAACGACTCAGCAAGAAGTACGGTTCGAAATTAGCCGTCGATGACCTGTCCTTCACCGTTCCCGACGGTGTCGTGACAGGTTTTCTCGGCCCAAATGGCTCCGGCAAGTCCACCACCATGCGCTGCATGCTGGGCCTCGATGCCCCGACCACGGGCCAGGCCTTGTTCACCGGAACGGATTCGCAGGGCAACACCTACAGCAACCAGCCCTTTTCCACGCTGAAGAATAAGCCCAGCGTCGCCGGCGCAATTCTGGATGCCGGTTGGCACAACAAGGCTCGTTCGGGCCGCGCTCACCTGCGGGCCCTCGCCCGCGGCGCCGGCATCCCCGACACCCGCGTGGAAGAGTGCCTTGAGCAGGTCGGTATGACCGAGGCTGCGAAGGACAAGGTCGGCGGCTATTCGCTGGGCATGAAGCAGCGTCTGGGAGTGGCGGCGGCTCTGCTCGGCAAGCCGCAGCATCTGATCTTGGATGAGCCGGTCAACGGCCTCGATCCCGAAGGCGTCTCGTGGATGCGCCACACCATCAAGGCGCTGGCCGCACAGGGCTGCGCAGTCCTCGTGTCGTCGCACCTCCTTTCCGAGATGCAGCTCACCGCCGACCGCATCGTCGTCATCGGCCGCGGCCGCATGATCGGCGAGTACAGCATGGACGAATTCCTCTCCGACGGCACGGTCATCGAAGTTGAGGTCGACGATCCGGCACGGCTGCTGCAGGCGTTGGGGCCGGTGGCGCGTGGGGTTGACGTCGATAAGCAATTGCGCATTCCGCTTTACGACGGCATCAGCGAGCAGCAACTCCGCCGCGACATTGCGGCTGCTGCCTTGCGTGAGGGGCTATTGGTGACGCGGTTGCACACGAAGCGCGACAACCTGGAGGAAAAGTTCCTGGCTGCGACCCAGGAATCGCAGGAATACCGCGCGCAGGCGATTGGGCAGTAGGGGAGTGACTGAGATGAGTTTTGGAAACGCTTTGCGGTCGGAGTGGACGAAGCTAGCCAGCCTGCGTGGCACGTGGGTGTATGTGGTGTTGTTGGTGGGCTCGATAGCTGGGCCGATGGCGGCTTTCAGCATGGCGGCGGACGCTGGTGCAACCGCTGATTGGGAATTGCTGCTGTTGGGGACCGTGATCTTCAACATGATCGTGATTGCCTTTGGTGGCTCCACCTTGGCGGGTGAGTACAACGATCAGATGAATGCGCATGCGTTCTTGACGCAGGACCGAAGGAGCCTGTGGCTTTCGGCACGGATGACGCTGACCCTTGTGCTGATTGCTGTCTGTTGGGTCATTGGTGTGGCGCTTGCTTGGCTATCGGTGACGGTTTCCCCGCGCGTGGAGTTCAAGGGCGGCGACGCTGCCACGGACATGCTCGCCGGAGTGCTTGGCTTTGTAGTGTTTGGACTAATCGCGATGTCGCTGGGAGTGCTGACGCGCTCGCGCGTGGCCGCTGTCGCTATTCCGCTGGTGTGGATTCTGGTGGTGGAAAGCATGCTGGAGTTCGCGGCGCTGGCGTATGCGATTTTCCGGCCACTGTGGCTGGTCACGCCGGGTGCACGCATTCAGCAGTTGTCGACGCAATTGGGCGGTCTGATGGCAAATCCGGAGAATCCACGCATCGGGTTTGAGGCCGGCATGACGCAGCCGATGTGGTTCAACATCGTGGTGCTGGTGGCCTGGATTGTTGTGGCTGTTGGCGTTGCTCATTGGGTCAATGCCAAACGGGATGTGAAGTAAAAGCAAAAAGTGCCGCGACTACTCGCTTCTCAGGCGAGGTCGCGGCACTTTCTTCGTCGTTAAGCGGGAACGCGCGTGTCGTAGTAGCCTTCGCGGCGCTTGACCCACGCGATGACGGCGTAGGTGACTGGCATGACTACAATCTCGACGGCGGTCTTCCAGATGAAGCCGACGATGACGTAGTTGACGAAGGTACCCCAGGTATCGATGCCGATAGCGGTGGCGGCGATGGAGCAGAAGATGAGCGTATCGACGAACTCGCCAACCACAGTCGAGCCCATCAGTCGCGCCCAGAGAGCCTTTTCACCAGTGCGCTTCTTAATGGCGTTGAGCGACCAGGCGTTGAGCAGCTGACCGACGACATAACCGGCCAGACCTGCGAGAACAAGCTGCGGGACGGTGCCCAGCGCAGTGGCGAAGGCTTCCTGATTCTCGTACCACGGTGCCGCCGGGAGCTTGATGGCGGCAAAGAAGCAGAGCATTGCGCCGGCGAGGATGGCGAAACCGGTCCACACGGTGCGGCGGGTGGCTTTGTAGCCATAGCACTCGGAAAGCACGTCGCCGATGACGTAGCTCAAGGGGAAGAGGAAGAAGGCACCGTCGGTGGCCAGGCCGAAGATTTCCACGCCCTTGGTGGCGGTGATGTTGGAGACAATCAGCACGCCAATGAAAATGGCCGTGAACATCGGGTACAGCGATTTCGGTACCGGGATGTGGCGTGGCGTGGTTGCTGTGGAGTCGGACTTAGTTGCGTTCTCGGGCGCGTGCGAGGTGCTCACAGCGGCAGCCTCGGCGTTGCCCGGCCCAGACTTGGGCAGGTTTTCGTTATTTGTCACGGGAGGGAATGTTACCTGCCGCTCAGGGCTCCAAGCGAGCGCCGATGAAGTCTTCGAGGCCGACTCTGCCTTCCTCTGTGAGTTCGAGTCCGCGGGAGTCGGGTACCGGCTTCAACCAGCCCTTTGAGATTAAGCCGCGTAGGAGTGCGGCGCCGAGCGATCCTGCCAGGTGAGAGTCGGCGTGTGTCCAGTCCTTGCAGAGGAACGCTGTCTTCCTGCTTGCGTCGAGGCTGGATAGGCCAGTGCCGAGGTAGGCGAAGCATTTCTCGGCGTTGGGGCCAAAGGTGATGTCACCGGCGTCGGTGATGAGTGCTTCTTTGGCGAACAGAGCCCGCGTGAGTTGTACTCCGAGGGATCCTGCCAGGTGGTCGTAGCAAGACCGGGCGAAGGTAATTGCTGGTTGGTGCTCTGGGATGGGTGCGGCAGTGTCGGCGCCGGCAGCCTGGAAAAGATTGGCAATTACCTGGCGTATTGAAGGGTTAGCGATGGAATAGGTCGCGCTTTTCCCCTGTCGTTCGACATCGACGATTTCGGCTTCGCGGAGGCGTCGGAGATTGTTGGACAGCGTCGATTCGGCGATGTTGGTTGACTCGGCAAGGCTGCGCACGCGAGTGGGACCGTTTTTGAGGAGGTACTCCAGGATTGCCAGGCGCACGGGAGACGAGCATTCTGCGGCAATCGCGGCTGCCTGCTCGAAGTACGTGCGCTGTTTCATGGTGTTAGCGAATCACTTTGTGGTCTTTGAGGCAAGTGGTTGTGAGCGAAAGGGTGGGCTGAACTGGCTTTTTAGGGTTTGTTTGGGCGTGACGACGTAAGGTGCTGCGAGTTAGTTCTGTCGAAAGTCTAGTCATCCAAACTATTTTGTGAAAACATACTTTCCATAACCAGAAAGCATGAAATGGCCGGAGGGGATGGAGATGGTAGGTATGGCAGGTGACGCGAAGGCTGTGAAAACCGCCAACGTCCGAGATGGAGCAGCGCTCGCGCTGGGGCTGGTCATCGTAGTGATTGGCAGCACGATGCCTTCCGGGCTATATGCCATCTACCAGCGCGACTGGGGGCTGAGCACCGATAAAACAGTGGTGGTTTTTGCCTGTTATGCAGTAGGAGTCATCGTTACGCTGACCTACGGCCACTTGTCGGATTCGCTCGGGCGAAAACCCATTGCGCTTACCAGCATGGGGCTGTCCTTGGTCTCAACGCTGATGTTCTTGGCGGCGGCGCTGGTCGATTCACATGAGGCCGTCTTATATCTCGCCCGAATTGTGTCAGGCTTTTCCGTAGGGTTAGCAACCGGCTCTTTTACTGCTTTACTGCAGGAAAAATTGTTCACGCAGATTGGTGCGCTCACAAGCACGGTTGCTGTCTCCGGGGCATTGGCGCTGGGGCCGTTGGCCTCGGCTGTGGTGGCACAGTTTTCATCGTCGCCGCTGCAGATGCCGTATTGGATCTACGCAGCGCTTACCGTGGTGTCGATGGTTGGTGTCGCTCGGGTGCGGGAGCGTAGTTTCGAGAGAAATTCAGCGAACTGGCGGCCGCAGTTTGGTGTGGCTCGGGCTGTGATTCGAGTTTTCATTCCGGGAGCGTTAGCGATTGGCTGTGCGTATGGAGTCAACGGTCTCTTTCAGTCCGTAGTCCCCCTGGCTGCGAAGGATATGGGCTTCGGTACGCAGCTGAAGATTGCGTCGATTACAGCTTTGATGCTCGGAGTATCGGCAGTGACTCAGGTGATGCTCGGGCGAAGGGTTCAACGGGTCTCGTATCCGGTGGGGCTGGTGATTCTCGCGCTCGGGCTGGGCGGCGTAACACTGAGTTTGCTTAGCTCAAATGCTGTTTTGCTGATTATCGCAACCGTTATCTGTGGTGTCGGCCAAGGGATTTCTTTCAAGTATTCGCTGCTGCGAGTTTCCGAAGCGGCACGTGGGAAAAATCTCGCTGCGACTGTTTCCAGCTACTACATCGTGGGCTATGTGGGAACGGCAGTTGGCCCGCTTGCAGCGGGTCTGAGTGGTGGAAGTAGTGCGGTGGTTGGAATTGTGTGTATCGCATTCGCAGTGCTATCCGTTGCGGTCGCAGTGGCGGGTAGTCGGCAAGCTGCGAAAGCCACGACGGCTACGGAAACTACGGCAGCTACGTAGAGCGCGCGACATTAACTACCGTTGTAGCCATGTCGTCTAATCCAATCACCGGCCGCTACGCCCCTTCGCCGACCGGTCGGCTGCACCTGGGAAACCTGCGCACCGCGGTTCTCGCCTGGGCGCACGCCCGCGCGCAGGGTGGCCGCTTCATCGTGCGTATCGAAGATATCGACCGCCAGCGCTCCCGCCCCGAGTATGAGGCGCAGCAGCTCGCCGATCTCGAGGCCATCGGCATCGACTGGGATGGCGCCCCGGTCCGCCAGTCAGAACGCTCTGACCTGTATGAATCCGCGCTTGCCGACCTCACGCAACGCGGCCTGACCTATCCCTGCTTCTGCACGCGCCGCGAAATCCTCGCCGCCTCCTCCGCGCCGCATGGCGTGCCAGGTCAGTATCCCGGCACGTGCCGTTCGCTTGACGACGAGCACCTCGCCGCGAAAAAGGCCGAATTTGCGGCGGCGGGGAGAAGGCCGTCGATACGCCTGAAATCGCAGGTGAGTGAGGGGGCCGCGACCGATGAACTGCATGGCGAGATTACCGCCCCGATCGATGACTTTGTCCTCCAGCGTGCCGATGGCATGTGGGCCTACAACCTCGCCGTCGTCGTCGACGATGCCGAGCAGGGGGTGACCGAGGTTGTGCGTGGTGATGACCTGATGTCCTCCGCCCCGCGTCAGGCGTACTTAGCTGGTCTTTTGGGGTATGCGATGCCTTCGTTCGTGCACGTGCCGCTGGTGGTGAACTCTGAAGGGCGGAGATTGTCCAAGCGCGATGGCGACGTGACTCTCGGCGAGGTGTCGGTGGATGCAGCGCAGCGGTGGATTCTGGATTCGCTCGGCGGCGGTGATGTTGGCGGAAGTGCAGAGCTCGACTCCATCGCTGACCTTCCGGAAGCCCTGCGTGCGGGTCTGGAAATTCCTCGCGAACAGGTGATTTTCTAGGGGCCGCTTCGTTACCCTCGGGGCATGCCTACTCTTCTAGTCGTCCACCATTCCCCGACCCCGCTCCTGCAAGAAGTCTTAAACCACGCGCTCGAGGGCGCCAACGACCCCGCGCTAGAGGGCGTGGATGTCAAGGTTGTCGAGGCTCTCGACGCCACCATCGACGACCTGACCAGCGCCGACGCCATCCTGCTCGGCACCTCCGCCAACTTCGGCTACATCTCCGGCGCGCTCAAGCACTTCTTCGACACCACCTTCCGGGAGGCTCAGGAAGTCACCAAGGGGCTACCGTTTTCCTACTGGATCCGCGGCGGCTTCGACACCACCGGCGCGGAAAGCGCCATGAAAACCATCACGACCGGCTACAAGTGGGAGCTTGCGGCCGAGCCCGTCGTGTTTGTCGGTTCGCTTGACGACGACATCCCCGACCGCCTGGTAAATCTCGGTGGCACCATGGCTGCCCAAATTTTGGGTTGATTGAAGATTTAATGTCGAGGTCGTGAAATAATGGCCTGGTGAGAGATTCAGGGGCACAGGGGTCGCAAGTGACGTCGTCAAGCGAGAAAAACCGCAAGCCCATGATGAGTCTGCTGGGGCCTGCGTTTGTGGCGGCGATTGCATACGTGGACCCCGGAAATGTGGCTGCGAACCTG
>ERZ1673749.1449-NODE-1449-length-16116-cov-9.628603_pt1 | contig 16116 bp, 14 predicted proteins | sample MGYA00580204_ERZ1673749 | MGnify/ENA primary metagenome ERZ1673749 (study PRJEB41218, sample SAMN15661745) | gut metagenome | host: Homo sapiens | place: Canada: London | collected 2015-08-20/2019-03-30 | study: EMG produced TPA metagenomics assembly of...
GCTACCTCTCACCCAGAGGCACACGCCACACCGACCCCGCACGCCGACACGCCCGGCTCGCACACACCCCAGCAACAGGACCACCGGGGTAAAACTCACAACGCTTCACTGTCGCGCCACGCAAGCCAACGGCGAACGAGCCACCACTCGGCCAGGGCGAATGCCCCGGCGAGCAGGCCCGGCCAGATCGCGGGCTCGGCGCGAAAGAGGTTGACCAGGCCCTGCACCAGCGCCACGAGCGCGAAGAAGCCGACGAAACCGATGATCGCCTGCCACATCAGGTCTTTGCGCTGGTCCATGCTAGCCCTTGACGCCGCCCGCGGTCAGGCCTGCGACGATGCGGCGCTGGAACACCAGCACCATGATGATCAGCGGCACCGTCACCAGCGAGCCGGCCGCCATGATCGCCGCGTAGGGGTACTCGAACGCGCTCGGTCCCGAAAAGCGCGCGATCGCGACGGTCACCGGCTCGGTCGCGGTGGTGGAGAGCTGGCGGGCGAGCATGAACTCGTTCCACGTCGTAATGAACGCGATGATCGCGGTGGTGAAAATCGCGGGCGCCGCCAGCGGCAGCAGCACGAGGCGGAATGCCTGGCCGCGGGTTGCGCCGTCGACACGCGCGGCCTCCTCGAGCTCCCAAGGTAGCTGCTGGAAGAAGGAGATGAGCGTGTAGACGGTCAGCGGCAGCGCGAACGAGATGTTGGGGATGATCATCGCGCGGTAGGTGCCGATCCAGCCGAGGTCGCCGAACAGCTGAAACAGCGGCGTGACCAGTGCGATGCCGGGGAACATGGAAGCTGCCAGGATGATGCCGGTGACAATGCCCTTGCCGGGGAAATCGAGCCGCGCCAAGGCGTACGCGGTAAACACGCCGACGAGCACGGCGAGCGCCGTGGTGGTCAGCGAGATCAACAGCGAGTTACCGATCGCCCCGAGGAAGTTGTTGCCCTTGTCCGTGGCGAGCGCGTCGCGGAAGTTCTCCAGCGTGACGTGCGTGGGCCAGGGGGTGGTGTCGAAGGTGTGCGATTTGTCGCGCAGTGCGGTGATCAGCATCCAGTAGAAGGGGGCGAGCCCCCAGAACATGATGAAGATGACGCCTGCGTAGTGCCAGAATTTTTTCATCGCGAGCCTTTCTTGCTTTTCGACGCCTGCCTGCCTCCCACATCAGCGCCCAGGAAGCGAATCATGACGAAGGCGACAGTGAAGATGAGCAGGAAGATGAGCGTGGACAGGGCGGAGGCACTGTTGAAGTTGCCTTGGCGCATGTCCTCGACGACGAGCTGGGAGATTGTGGCGGTGGGCGAGTTGGAGGACCCGGAGATCATGATGACGGGCAGGTCGTACATCCGCAGTGCGTCGAGGGTGCGGAAGAGCACGGCCACCATGAGCGCCGGGCGCACTAGCGGCAGCGTGATGCGAGTAAACGACTGGATGGCGGAGGCGCCGTCGACGCGCGCGGCCTCGTAGACGTCCTTGGGGATCATCTGCAGGCCGGCGAGGATGAGCAGCGCCATGAACGGGGTGGTCTTCCACACGTCGGCGACGATGACCGCCAGGCGGGCGGCGGTGGGGTCGGTGGTCCACGCGATGTTGGTGCCGAGCAGCGAGTTGACGATGCCTGCGGGCGCGAACATGAACTGCCACAGCTTTGCCGTCACGGCGGTGGGGATGGCCCACGGGATGAGCACGGCGGCGCGGATAAGCGCGCGGATTTTCGACGGGTGGTTCATGACCAGCGCCATCGCCATGCCGAGCACCGTTTCGAGCACGACGGTGACGACGGTGAAGAACAGCGTGATGCGCACGGCGGGCCAGAAGTCGGTGGCGAGCACGCCGGGCGGGCAGGAGCCGACCTCGCCGGAGGCGGTCATGCAGCGGTTGGTCAGCCAGTACAGGTAGTGCTCGGTGCCGGCGAAGCCGCCTTCGGTGAACAGGCCGGTTGCGGGGTCGAGTGTCTTGTCGGCTTGGAAGGAGAGCCAGATGGCACGCAGGATCGGATAGCCGATGACGATGGCCAGCACGACCAGCGCGGGTGCGACGAGCGCGGCGGCTTTGCCCGCGTCGCCGCGGGGCTTTCGCGCTCGGGTGGGGGAAGCGGTAGTCATGAACCACACTCCAGTTCTTTTTTCGGGCATACGCGGGCAAAACGCCCGCGACCGTAGTGTAAACGGTGGCGGGCGTGAGCGACGAGGTGTTTAGGAGGCCTGCTTGATGGCAGAGGCCATGTCCTTCGTCGCGTCGTCGACGCTCTTGCCGGAGGTCAGCGCCGCGTACGCGTTGTCCTGGATGGCCTTAGAGATCGCCGGGTAGAACGGGGAAACTGGGCGCGGCTTCGCGTTCTCCAGGGATTCCTTCAACGCCGGCAGGTACGGGTGCTCCTCGATCAGCGCCTCGTCGTCGTAGATGGAGGCGAGCACCGGCGGGAAGGAGTTCTCCGCCAGGGAGAGCTGGTTTTCCTCGTTGATGATGAACTTCATGAAGTCCAGGGCGGTCGCCTTGTGCTTCGAGTTGACGTTGATGCCGTTGTTGTAGCCGCCCAGCGTGGACACGCCGACGCCGTCCTTGCCGACCAGCGGCTGGACCTCGAAGTTCAGGCCTGCCTCCTCGGCGTTGGCGTACATGTACGGCCAGTTGATGGCCAGGGCGGTCTTGCCCTCGGTGAACGCGAGGTTGGTCTCCTCCTCCGTGGCGGCGGTGGAGGACTGGGCGATGGTGCCGTCCGCGTAGGCGTCGACAAGCGCCTGGAGGCCCGCCTTTGCCTCATCGGACTCGACGGTGGGCTCGCCCGACTCGTCGATGACGTCGCCGCCCCAGCCGTTGATGAAGCCGAGCGTGTTGACCGTCAGGCCCTCGTACTGCTTGAGCTGGGTGGTCAGGCAGTCGGTGTCGCCCTCGACGGCCTCGCAGGCGCTGCGGATGTCGTCGAAGGTGTCCGGCGCTTCCTCGATGAGGTCGGTGTTGCGGAAGAGCAGCTGGCCGTTGGTGTTCTGCGGCAGCGCGACGAGCTTGCCGCCGTAGGTTGCCGAGTCAACCGTGGACTGCAGCAGGCCGGAGGTGTCGACCTCGTAGTCGCCCTCGAGCGGCTCAAGCCACTGGTTGGCGGCGAAGTCGGCGGTCCAGACCACATCGAGCGCCATGACGTCGTAGTCGTCGTTGCCGGCCTGCAGTGACTGCACGAGCGTGTCGCGCTGGTCGTCCGCCTCACCGGCGAGCTCCTTCAGCGTGACCTCCTCGTCCGGGTGCTCGGCGTTCCACTTCTCAATGATGGGGATGAGCTTGTCGGTGTCGTTGCGGCCCATCGCGAAGGTGATCGGGCCGCGGCCCTCACCCTCGGCCGCGTCGCTGGACTCGGCCGCAGTGGAGTCAGCCTCGGTTGAGTCCGTGGAATCTGCGGAATCGTTCGAGCATGCGGCAAGCGACGCGCCGGCGAGTGCGATCGCGCACAGTGCGGCACCAGTCTTGCGGGAAGCGGTGAAGTGCATACGGAAACCTTTCGTAGTTACTGGTTTCTCACAATGTATAAGCCGCACCCGTACCGTGCACGGAAATTTCCGGTTTTTCCCACCAACGGGGGTAGGTGGCCTAGCTCTCGCCGAGGGCGCGGTCGATCTTCTCCGTGCGCATGATTTCTTCACGCCTGTCTGCAGAAACGGGGCCAGCCGAGGCGCAGACGGAGCCGCCTGCGGCGAGCGGGGCGAGCACGAAGTCGCGGAACTCGGCTGCGGTGCGCCACCCGGGAACCCAGTACCTCTCAGGCCCCAAGTCGGGGGTGGCGAAGTCGACCAGCTCCGGGGAGGCACCGAAGTACTGGTCGCCGTAGAAGCGCACCGTGGGGCCGAAGTCGACGGTGCCGAACGGCAGCTCGCCGCCGGCTTCCACGACGCCGCGGCCGAAGGGATCGTCGGAAACGACGACGCAGTCCGGCACCTCGGCCCACCGCGGCGCGCTTGCGATGGTGGTGAAAACGACGGCGGGTGTGGCGTCGGCAAGCAGCTCGGGCGTGAACACGGGCACCCGGCCGGAGTTGTACGCGCCAAGCGCGATGACGGCCGACTGCCACGAGGTTGGCAGGTCGATGGCGATGGGGGTGTCGGCGCCCAGCTCAAACTCCTCGTCGAGCAGGTTGGCGACCTTGCTGGCCCAGTTGTCCAAGGTCTGGGCGGAAAACTCCATGCGCGCGCCCCGCGCCTCGTCGTAGCCGGTCAGGCGAGGGCTGGCAGGGTCGGTGCGAAGAAGGGGCGAGAGCATGCTCATGCCCGCCGATCATACGTGGAGCTAGTTCACGCAGCGCGGCCCATCGCCGCCCGCGTCGATTTCCGGGCCGGTTTCCGCGGCACCGAAGTCCTCGCCAGGCGTGCCGACCGGCGCATCCGAGCTGGCCTCCTCGCGCTCCTCCGGGCTGAGTAGGGCGGGGCCCGCGTAGTCCGCGGCGATCACCACGATGAGGCTGCCCGCGTCCACGTTCGCGTTTGCGGTGACGGGGATGCCGCCGAGGCGCTCGGCGAGCTGACGTGCGGCCGGGTCCTCCGGGTTCGCGGCGACGATCTGGCTTTCCCAGTACACGCCGTCCATCGCGTTGGAGACGTCGGCGACGCGCATGCCCTCGTCGGTGAGGTAGTCGCCGACAGCGCCGGCCTGGCCGGTGCCTGCGCCGGCGTTGAGGATGTACAGGCTCAGGTCCTCGAAGCCGGCGGCGGTACCTTCGCCGCTGCGATCCGGGGTTTCGCTGGTGGTTGTTTCTTCTTCCTCCGGCTCGACGATCTTCTCCATGAAGCGGTGCACTTGGCCGGGGTCCACGGTGACGATGGATTCGCCGTAGTCGCCCGTACCGTTGACCGAGGTCACCGGGATCGTGGTGAAGGTGACGTTGCCGCCGCCCAAGCCAGACATCTGCTGTGCGAAGCGGACGACGTCCCAGCCGCGGTCCAGCGTGACCGAGCGCTCCGCCGCATTCGACAGTTCGCGCAACGTCGCCGGGTTGGTCAGTGTGCCGGCCGACAGGATCCTCTGCACCAGCGAGGCCATGTAGGCCTGCTGGCGCACGATGCGGTCCAAATCGCCGCGCGGCAGGTCGTGGCGCTGGCGCACGAACGACAGCGCCTGGGTGCCGTCGAGGGTCTGCTCGCCGGCGGGGAAGTTCGCGCCCGAGAGCGGCTCGTTGACGGCGGCGTTGAGGCAGACATCGACGCCGCCGACGGCGTCGGTAAGCAGCACGAAGCCGAGTAGGCCGACCTGTGCGAAGTGGTCGACCTCGACGCCTGTGAGGTCTGCGACCGCGTCGATCAGCCCCTCCTGGCCGGCGCGCGCGACTTGCTGCTCGAGCTGGGCGTCCTCGGAGGCGCCGTCGGCAAGCAGCGCTTCTCGCTTCTCGCCCGCGTGCGCCCCGTAGACGCCGTTGATCTTCATGTTGCCGTAGTCATCCGTGTGGACGTAGGTGTCGCGCGGGATGGAAATGGCGGTGGCGCGCGAGCCGTCCTCGGGCACGCGGATGATCATGATGGTGTCGGTGTTGATCTCGCCGTCGGCCTCGCCGGCGTTCAGGCGCGCAAGCTCGTCTTCAGAAAGCGGGTTGCCCTGCGCGTCCGTGCGCGAATCCGAGCCCACCAGCAAGATGTCGACCGCGCCGTCGAGCACCTCTTCCTTATTGCGCTTCTTGCCGCCAATATTTAGCTCGGAGGCAGACAGCTGGTTGTCGAGCTGGCCGACGGTGAAATACCCCACACCGGAGACGAGCAGCGCAATCGCGGAGGCAGCCGCGAGTACCCCCTTGGCTACGGGGTGGCCCGATTGCTTCAGATCCCTCGCACGGGAGGGGGCCGGCTGGATGTCTCGGGCGCGCCTGGGGTTGTCGTTCACGGGCAGCATTATACGTCATGGCTGCGGCATTGAATGCGCGGCTTCGTGCGCCGTACCCGGTTTTCGGCGCGGCAGTCGGTATGCTGAGCGCATTGTGAGAAACGACGAAGGAAGACGCCAACCTGCTTTGGCCGTGGTGACGGTGACGTTTTCACCGGGCGAGCACCTGACACAGCTCGTGGCCTCGCTGGAGGAGGCGACCGGCCGCCAGGTGCTGCTGGTGTGCGCCGATAACGGCTCGACCGATGGAGCGCCGCAGGCGGCGGCCGAGCGCTTTTCCCACGTGGAGTTTCTCCCTACCGGCGGCAACATCGGCTACGGCGCGGCGATCAACGCGGCCGCGCGCGCGTTGCGGCCGCGGCGGGCGCGCGGGGAGATCGACCCGGAGGCGTTCTTGGTGGTCAACCCCGATGTGCAGTTCCGTCCGGGCAGCCTCGACGAGCTCATGCGCTGCTTGCATGCGACGCCGCGCGCGGGTGCGGCCGGCCCGCGGATCGAGGAGGCCGATGGTTCGGCGTATCCCAGCGCGCGCCAGGTGCCGGGGCTTGCGGTGGGCATCGGGCACGCTCTGCTTCACGACGCCTGGCCGTCCAACCCCTTCAGCACCGCCTACTTAGCCGAGGCGGATATGGAGGTGCAGCGCGAAGCGGGTTGGCTCTCTGGCGCGTGCCTGCTGGTTCGCTGGGAAGCATTCGAGGAAATCGGCGGCTTCGACGAGCGCTACTTCATGTACTTAGAAGACATCGACTTCGGGGACCGGTTGGCGCGCGCTGGCTGGAGCAACCTGTACTGCCCGTCGTCGGTAATTCTGCACGACCAAGGCCATGTGGCGCACAAGCACCGCAGGGTGACCGTGCCGGCGCACCACGTGTCGGCCTACCGGTTCCAGCGGGACCGGCACCCGAAGTGGTGGCAGGCACCGCTGCGGTGGGGACTGTGGGTCGGTTTGAAGCTGCGAAGTGCGTTGCAGCTGCGCTCGCGCGGCGCGCAACCGCACAACCGCACAACCGCACGACCTCACAACACGGAAGTGAAGGATGAAAACCATGGAACACGTTGAAGCACACCCGGAGAATACGGACGCGGTCATCCTGGTTGGCGGCCGCGGCACGCGACTGCGACCGCTCACGGTAAACACGCCGAAGCCGATGCTGCCGACGGCTGGCTACCCGTTTTTGAGCCACCTGCTGGCACGCATTAAGGCGGCCGGGATGCGGCACGTAGTGCTGGGGACGTCGTATAAGGCGGAGGTCTTCGAGGAGTACTTCGGCGACGGCGCGGACTTCGGGTTGGAGATCGAGTACGTCGTGGAGGAAGAGGCGCTGGGCACCGGCGGCGCGATCCGCAACGTGGCGGAGAAGCTGCGCTACGACAACGCGATGGTCTTCAATGGCGATGTGCTCTCGGGCGCGGACTTGAGCGCGATCTTGGGCACGCACGCGCAGCACGACGCGGATGTCACGCTTCACTTGGTGCGGGTGCCCGACCCGCGTGCCTTCGGCTCGGTGCCGACGGATGCGCAGGGCAACGTCGAGGCGTTCTTGGAAAAGACGGAGGACCCGCCGACCGATCAGATCAACGCGGGCTGCTACGTGTTTAAGCGCAGCGTGATCGACACGATTCCTGCCGGGCGCGTGGTGTCGGTGGAGCGCGAAGTCTTCCCGGGTCTGCTTGCCGACGGGGCGAAGGTCGTCGGGCACGTCGACTCCTCCTACTGGCGCGATATGGGCCGGCCGGACGATTTTGTCGAGGGCTCTTCCGACATGGTGCGCGGCATTGCCTACTCGCCGCTGCTCGAGGGGCACACGGGTGAGTCCTTCGTGGACGAGTCTGCCGGTGTTGCCGGTGGCGTGATCCTGATCGGCGGCACGGCGGTGGGGCGCGGCACGGAGATTGGTGCCGGCTCGCGCGTCGACGCTTCCGTGATCTTTGACGGGGTGACGATCGAGCCTGGCGCGGTAGTGCGGAATTCGATCATTGCCTCCGGTGCGCGCATCGGCGCGAACGCGCGGATTACCGACTGCGTTATCGGCGAGGGTGTGCAGATCGGCGCCCGCTGCGAGTTGCAGGCGGGTATGCGCCTGTGGCCTGGGGTGAGCATTCCGGATTCGGGGATTCGTTTTTCGCCGGACGCCTAAGGCACCTTCGGCGGGGGAGCGACACGCGGTTTTGCGCAACTAGTTACCCACAGCCGTGGTGCCTACTACATGTTGTACCCCCGAGAATTACCCCCATTCCGTCGGTCGTGTTGCGCGTGTGACTCGTGTGGCGAATGACGTGGGCAATGCGCCAAAGTCGCCTCCGAGTTGCCGGATTATGTTGCGGCTATTTAGGGGTTCAGTGTGTAATCGCTTGTGTAATCACATCGACGTGAGTTGATGACTGCGCCCCGCCCGAGGCCGTCCGGGAGGGGCGTGACACCCCGAAATACAGGTAGGACAACAACGGAAGGAGGGGGAGGCGTGGAAAATAAGGCAAATAACGCCAACGTCCGTGGCGCGACCGCGGACGGCATGACCCTCGAGGAGTTGTTTGGCGCTGTCGAGAAGGAATGGCAGGACCAAGCGCTGTGCGCGCAGACTGATCCGGACGCATTCTTCCCGGATAAAGGCGGATCTACTCGAGAAGCAAAGCGCATCTGCAAGGCCTGCGCCGTGCGCGACGAGTGCCTCGAATACGCGCTGGAGCACGACGAGCGCTTCGGCATTTGGGGCGGGCTCTCGGACCGTGAGCGCCGCCGCCTGAAGAAGCAGATCGGTTAAAAGGGAAACGCGTCGTCGATATCGCGCGGGTCCAAATTGAGATAGTTCGCCACAAGAGCGGTCAGCACCCAGTTCAGGAGTTCTGACTGCTCTTGTGCTGTCTTCGCCCGGCGCTCGACCGGGCGGCGGAAGACGACCAGGCGGGGGCGGGTGGGTGCCCCGTGGCGATCGACCCCGGCGGGCAGTACGCGGCCGAGGGGGACTGGGCCGTCGGCGACCACCTCGTCGGGAAGCACTGTCATACTGGCGCGCAGGCGCATTCGCGGGATGGTGTCGACCGCGAGGTCCACGCCGGCCAGCTGCTCCGCGTAGGCGTTGTGGAGCGGCGCGTAGGTCTCCAGTACGAGCTGGTCGAAGGCGGTCTGGCGCGTGCGGTAGCGCGGTACCCCCACGGGGAGCAGCGGACCCTGTGGCCCGCGGCCGTGGCGGTCGCGGGCGGCGCGCAGATGCAGGGGCGCGGCGGGCCGGGAAGAACCGTTCATGGCTCCACATCCTAGGGTCAGTGGGGGCGGGTGATGGAGGGGCGCGCCGCGTTGCACTTCACAAACCTCAAGGAGGGGTTTAGACTTGGGCGGCGTGAATACATTCCGTCGTTGCTGTCGTCCTGGCTGCGGTCGCCCCGCCGTGGCCACCCTGATCTATGCCTACGCGGAATCTACAGCCGTGATTGGCCCGCTTGCGGTGGAAAAAGACCCGCACGCCTGGGACCTGTGCGAGAAGCACTCCGCGCACATCACGGCACCCGTGGGGTGGGATATGGTGCGCGTCGAGCGCGTTGACATCGAAGAAGAGCCGGAGGCCGAGACGCCCGACGAACACTTCGACGACTTGGAGGAATCGGAGCTGACGGCGCTCGCCGAGGCGGTGCGCGAGGCGGGCCGCGTCACTACCGGGCTGGTGGACACCTCCGCGGACCCCATCGAGTACTCCGCAGCCCACGACTTCAACGACCCCGCCACCTCGAACCACCCGGTGCACCGCACGAAGCGGATCGAGGCCCACGTTGCGGCGCACAAGGCACAGCGGCGCGCGCATTTGCGGGTCGTGCCTGACACAGCGTCAGACACTGTGCCAGACACTGAACAGGAGTAGCCAGCGCGTAGAATATCGCGCATGGCAATTGCACATACCGAAGCATCCCTGAAGAACGTGATCAAGGCGTACGACGTGCGCGGCGTGATCGGCGAGACAATCGACGCCGACTTTGTCCGCACCGTCGGCGCCGCCTTCGCCCACATCCTGCGCGGCGAGGGGGAGACCACGATCGCTGTCGGCTACGACATGCGCCCGTCCTCGCCGGAGCTGGCGCAGGCCTTCGCTTTAGGGGCGAGCGCGCAGGGCCTCGATGTGCTCATGCTCGGCCTGACCAGCACGGACGAGCTCTACTTCGCCGCCGGCACCCGCAATTGCGCCGGCGCGATGTTCACCGCCTCCCACAACCCGGCGCAGTACAACGGCATCAAGCTGTGCCGCGCGGGCGCCACCCCGGTCTCCACGGACACCGGCTTGGGCGAGATCTCCCGCATGCTTCTCGACGGCGTCCCGGCCACCGACGCCACCAGCGGCACCATTACGGAGGAAGACGTGCTCGCCGACTACGCCGCGTTCTTGCGCAAGCTTGTCGACGTGCCTACGCGCCGCCCGCTCGTCGTCGCCGTCGACGCGGCCAACGGCATGGCCGGGCTGACCGTGCCGGCCGTGCTGGAGGACATGGATATCCGGCCGCTCTACTTCGAGCTCGACGGGACCTTCCCCAACCACGAGGCGAACCCGCTGGACCCGAAGAACTTGGTCGACCTGCAGAAGTTCACCGTGGAGCAGGGCGCGGACATCGGCCTGGCCTTCGACGGGGACGCGGACCGGTGCTTTGTGGTGGATGAGCGCGGGGAGCCGGTGAGTGCGTCGTCGATTAGCGCACTGATCGCGCGCCGCACACTGGCCGCGCACCCGGGCGCGACGATTATTCACAACCTGATTACTTCGCAGGCGGTGCCTGAGATCATCGCTGAGCACGGCGGCACCCCCGTGCGTACCCGCGTTGGCCACTCCTACATCAAGGCCGAGATGGCGCGCACCGGCGCTCGCTTCGGCGGCGAGCACTCCGCGCACTACTACTTCGCCGACTTCTTCAACGCCGATTCCGGGCTGGTCGCGGCGCTGCACGTGCTCGCCGCGCTCGCGGAGCAGGACGCGCCGCTGAGCGAGCTGATGGCCGAGTACAACCGCTACGCAGCTTCCGGCGAGATCAATTCGGAGGTGAGCGACCAGGAGGCGGCAACGCAGCGCGTCATCGACGCCTTCGCCGCACGCACTGCCAAACTCGACCGCCTCGACGGCGTCACCGTGTGGCTGAAAGACACCAAGGCTTGGTTTAACGTGCGCGCTTCCAACACGGAGCCGCTGCTGCGGCTGAACGTCGAGGCGGAGACCGCGGCAGAAGTCGATGCGTTAGTTGAGGAGATCCTGGGAATCATCCGCGCCTGAAGCTTGGCTGCGTAAGATCGCGGGGTATGAGCGACTACTACGAGGGTGCCGGCAACTACGACCGCGAAACCGTCCGCTTTTTCGACATCGCCCACGAGGGTGCGCAGGTCAGGGCGGTTATCGACGTGTTCGGGTCACTGGACAGACTCCACGGACTCCACCCGCGCAGCCTGGTCGTGCTCACGACCGACCAGATCGCGCGCGCTGCTGCGAACGCGGTAGTACAGGTCCGCGCGCCGCTGCCGCTGCCGGTGGTGGTCACCGATACATTGCCGGGCTACGTGGGCGCGCTCGACGTGGTCGTGGTGGTCGGTGACGCCGCTGACCGCGATGCCGACCTGCGCGCGCTGGTCACCGCCGACCAGCGCGGTGCCGCAACCATCCTCGCCGGTCCCGCGCGCGGGCCGATCGTGGACGAAGCACCTCGCTCCACCGTTCTCGTGCCCGCTTTGCCCACCACGATGGGGCCTTCGCCTGCGCGCACGATCGCTGTGGTCGCCGCAGTCCTCGACGCGCTCGCAGCTCGCGCGGTCGACGCAGACGTCCTCGTGCAGCGCTACCAGGTGCTCGCAGATGAGATGGACGCCGAGCTCACCGCAGTCTCCCCGGAGCGCGACGAAGACGTCAACGCCGCCCGCCAGCTGCGCGCATTCGTCCGCGATGCGCGCGTGGTTCACACCGGCCTGACACCCCACGGGGAAGCGCTTGCGCAATTGGTCGCCACGTTGTGGTCGTGCCGTGGGGTGGCGAGCGGCGTCGTCAGCTCCGATGAACTCCCGCAGGCCCTCGAGCTCGCGCGCGGTTCGCGTGCTGCAGCAGACCCCGCAGCAGACGATGTCTTCCACGATCCATTCCTAGATGGCCCAGTGGAACTGGTACCGTTGAAGGTCGTTTGCTGGGCGCAGCCGGACGACGCAGCACCGGCCGGGCCCAATATGCGCGCCGAGACCGTCGCCTCGCAGCACCTCGGAGAATCCGCCGCGGCGCTGCGACTGCTGGCGCGCGCCTACGCCGTGACTGCGCTCGATGACCCGGCGCTCTAAGCGTCACGCGCGCATAAGAGACATACGACAGGAACCGACAGAAACGAGGCACGACCACCGATGGAGCACCTACAGGGGGCCCTGCGTACGTACACCTGGGGCTCGCGCACGCTGCTCGCAGACCTGCGCGGCACCGCTTCCCCCGCCCCGAACCCGGAGGCGGAACTGTGGTTCGGCGCACACCCGGCGGCTCCGTCCACCATCGACGGTCGTGGCCTGGACGAGCGCATTGCCGACGACCCGCGCGCGGCACTGGGTGAGCGTGTCGTCGATACGTTCGGCGAGCAGCTGCCTTTCCTCCTCAAGCTTTTGGCGGCCGGGGCACCCCTGTCGCTGCAGGCGCACCCGTCGAAGGAGCAGGCCTGCGCGGGCTTCGAGCGGGAAGAGGACAGCGGTCTCGACCTGCACGACCCGCGCCGCAACTACAAGGACCCGAACCACAAGCCGGAATTGATCGTGGCGCTCACGCCCTTCCAGGCGCTGGCGGGATTCCGCCCCTTCACCCGGACCGCCGAGCTGCTCGAGGTCCTCGATGCCCCAGGGCTGAACCGGTACACCGCGATGGTAGATCCCGCGGACGAAGAGGCGAGCCTGCGGGCGCTGTTTACCACCCTAGTTTCCCTGCCGCGGAAGGCGGCGGTGGCGCTCGTGGAGGAGGTCGAGCACAAGGCTCGCGTGCTGGTGGAATCGCGTCCTGCGCGCCTCGCAGACTGGATGCACGACGTGCTGGCGATGTACCTGGAGCTGGTCGAGGCCTACCCGGGCGATATCGGCGCGCTTGCGGCGCTCTTGCTCAACTACTTCAACTTGCAGCCCGGTGAGGCGTTGTACCTCGACGCGGGCCAGTTGCACGCCTACCAGCACGGGCTCGGCGTCGAGATTATGGCGAACTCCGACAACGTCTTGCGAGGCGGCCTGACCTCAAAGCACGTGGACGTGCCCGAACTCGTGCGGGTCCTGAAATTTTCCGCGCTCACCTCGCCGCGCCCGCAGACGCAGCCCAATGCGACCGGCGAGGAGTTCCTGCTGCCGATCGAGGACTTCCGTCTCAGCCGCCACCGCCTGAGCGCGGAGGCGACGCTGAAGGTGGAGACCGACGGGCCTGCGATCGTGCTGTGCACCAGCGGCGAGGCCGAAGGCAGCGCGCCCGGCGGAGCGACGTGCGCGCTCCGCCCCGGTGAGGCGGTGTGGATCCCCGCCAGCGACCCGCGGCCCGAGTTCCGCGCCCGCCAAGGCGGGCAGGCGGAGCTGTTTTACGCCAGCGTTTAGCCCCGCCCTACTTCTCCGTTGAGCTGCCACGCTCGCCGGGGGCGCAGGCGTCGTAGATGACCACGGCGGCGGTGACCCCAGCGGCGATGAGTGCGACCCCAGCGGCCAGGCTCGCCAGGTTCATCCGGGCATTCCGCAGCTGCGCGTTCAGCGCTGCGGCCTGCTCGGCCAGGGCTGGGTTGAGGATGCCCAGCTGCTGTTGCAGCTGCGTGTTCGCCAGCTCCAGCTGGCGCGAGACCTGCTCCGCGATGTCGCTCAAACCCGGGATAGCGGTCTGGGTAGCGATACCGAGCGGGATCAGCGCCAAAAGCGGCAGGCCAAAGCCCACGCCGGTGGCGATGCACTTGCCGGTATCAATCTTGGCCGGCGGGGTCTGCGTGTCCTTCGCCGCGACCTCGATGGTGACAGTATCGATCACGCCACCCGCGCTGTCCTTGACCTTTGTGACGATCAGGTCGCCAGGAATGGCCTGCTCCTGCACCACGATGATGAGGTTGCCGCCGTCGTCGATGCGGGCCTCGCCGGGCCCATCGACGTCGACAATCAGATCCTCCGGGACGAAGCCGCCGCGGTTGGGGAGGCGGACGCTGTCGCCTGGGGTCAGCGGGCCGTCATCAACGGTGAAGTCCCAGTTCGGGCTGGCCGCGTCCTGGAGGAATGGGTTGGAGCCGTTGGAGATTTCGTCCGCGTTCGTGATCCCGTCGCCGTCGGCGTCCCCATCGGGCGACGTCACGGAGGTGCCGGACTGGTCGACCATCTCGAAGGTGACGTCGGCGTAGTAGCTCGAGCCGTCGGGGTAGCTAAAGCGTACCGACGCTTCGGGTGCGATGACGGGGCGCAGCGCGGCGACCAGCGTGTCCCAGTCGCGCGTGTCCGTGTTCGCGAGCCCGGCGAAGTGCTTGGACAGGTCGCGGATGCTCGGGGCCTGGGCGTGCACGCGCGCGTCCTCGTCCACGCTGAATGCCCAGCCCGGCGCATCGTCCGGGAAGACGCCGAGTACCTCGGTGCCTTCTGGCATCGCATCGGTGCCGTAGGGGCGCGGCGAGGTTGCTTTCTTACTGGGCTTGACCGGGACGGTGTCTGTGCCAAAGGACGGGGTGCGCTTTTGCGCGGGCGTGCGCAGATCCTTCTTCACCGTTACTCGCACCGCGCCGAGGTACCTGGCCTCTTCATCGAGGACGGTCACGGTGATCGGGGTGCCTAGCTCGGCGTCCTTTTCTGCGGTGATCCGCAGGTCGCCGGACTCGGTCATCTCGGCGGTCGCGGGCCCTTCCACAACAACGACGGCACCAGGATCGGGGATGCCGCCAACGTTCGGCACGGTGACAAACTCGCCGGCGTAGACCTCGCTGACGTAGCGTGCATCCCAGCGTGCTGGTGCCTCCGGCACGACCTCCGGGTCGAAGGGGTTGGAACGGTGCTCGACTTCCTTGCGGGTGGCGTGCGTGTCACCGTCGGCGTCGCCATCCGGGTCGAGGATCGGGCGATCGTCCTGAGCATTGAGCTCGAAAACGACGCTTTCAGTGTCCACCGTGCCGTCTTCGTAGACGAAGTCCACGAAAACCTCGGGTTGCGCCATCGAATGGAGCACGGTCTCGATGGTCTCCCAGTCCACGTCTGTCGCAGCGGTGAGGCGGGCGTAGTGCTGCGACATCTCCTCCAGGCTCGGCGCCGTCGCCGTGATCACTCCGTCGCCGTCAATGTCGAAGGTCCAGCCGACGGCGTCCGCCGGGGTCTTGAGCACGGTTGCTGTGAGCGTGTCCGGTGCGGCGCCTCCGAAGGGCTGGTTTGTCGACGCCTGCGTGTCGTGGTTCACGGTCTGCGGCGAGGAGTACTTCGGGCGGTAGAGGCTGTTATCGGCAGGCGGTTCCTGCACCTTCACCGTGGTCTTCACCACGTCGGTAGTGCCGTCCTTGTAGGTGACCTTGATGCTGGGGTAGTAGGTGCCGGACGTGTGGGTATCCGGGGTTTCGTCGTTGTCGACAAACTCGATCTGCGCCTGGAGCTCTTCGGGGTTGTCGATCGCGTCGCTGGCCTCGAGCTCGTCGCCGACCGTGAGGGTGAGGGGGCGTGTGACCGGTTCCCTGACCTCGTTGAGCGGGCGCGGTGTCACCACGAGTGTGGTGCTGACGTGGTCCCGCGAGCCATCCGGGTAGGTCACCACGATGGTGACGTCCTTGTCGCCGGGCACGTTTGCCTGCGGCGCTTGGTCGTCCTCGTCTTTCGCAAAGTCCGCGGTGGTCCCGCTCGGGAGCTCACCAAGGTTCGTGATGAGGAAGCGCGCCAGACGAGCATCCAGGGCGTTGCCCACCGTCACGCTATGTCCTTTGCGGGCGACGGGAGCGTTGAGGTCCGCGAGCGTATTGACCGGCAGTGCGTAGGAGCGTGCTTCGCTGAGCGAGTCGTCGCTGATGGTGAGCGTGACAGTGCCCTTGGCATCGTTGCCCGGGGCAACCGAGATGTTGCCGTCAGCGTCGATCTTCAGCGCATTCGCTGGGATCGTGCCGGTATTGCCGTCCTTATCCGTCCACGTGGCGCTGAGCTGAGGCTGCTTCCCGCCGGTGACGCGCAGGCCCGTTGGCTGCGAGTCCTCGCTCGGGTTGAGCGCGCTGGGCGTGCCGGTTACAGCGGCGGTGGTGCCGAGGGTGACGTCCTTGGTCACGGTGCCGATGCTGGGGTCGGTTACGGTGACGGTGATCGGG
>ERZ1673749.1456-NODE-1456-length-16054-cov-5.400338_pt1 | contig 16054 bp, 12 predicted proteins | sample MGYA00580204_ERZ1673749 | MGnify/ENA primary metagenome ERZ1673749 (study PRJEB41218, sample SAMN15661745) | gut metagenome | host: Homo sapiens | place: Canada: London | collected 2015-08-20/2019-03-30 | study: EMG produced TPA metagenomics assembly of...
GCCATGACGTCCCACGCATAGGCGATGCCGGCGATGAGTATCAGGCCGACGAGCACGCCAAGGGTCACCTGGAGCCCCTTGCGTCGCTGTTGGCTGTGTCCGATTGCCTTTTTCACGTGTACGAGATTAACGGCTGCCAGCTAGTTTTTACTAGTCGCCCTCTTGCTGGGCCACCACGTCGGCGGCCGCGTCGATGACCGCGTTGATGTCATCGTCGGTGGACCACAGCGGCATATCGGCCCCGGCGGTGAGGGCTGCGGCCACGGCCTCCGGCACGCTGAAGTTCTCCGAGATGGAGGCCATCCCTCCCAGGTCATCGGTGTAAATCGTGCCCTCGAAACCCAGTTCCTCGCGGGCCAGCTGGTAAGCCCGCGGGTTGAGGGAGGCGGGCTCGTCCCCTAACCCAGGCACCACGAGGTGGCCCATCATGAGGGCCGCTTCCGGGGCTTGCGGGATTGCCGTGTGGAAAGGCACGAACTCGTGTCCGTACAGTTCTTCCAGCGGCGGGGTAACGGCCTCACCCAGGTGTGTGTCCCCGGAGGCACGCCCGTGGCCCGGGAAGTGCTTGAACACGGCCTTCACGCCGGCGGCCTGCAACCCGCGGGCAAAGGCCGCGCCATATTCGCCGGCGGCCTGTGGGTCGGTGGAGAAGGAGCGGTCGCCAACGACCTCCAGGTCTCCCCCATCCACGTCGAGTACCGGTGCGAAGTCCACCGTCACGCCGTGGGCGCGCAGGCTCTGTCCAATCTCCGTGGCCAGGGCCTCAACCTCCTCCGGGCTATGGCCCTCCGCCATGGCCTGCGGGGAGGGGTAATCGCCCAAGATTTCGGAGAAGCGCTGCACGCGCCCGCCCTCGAAGTCGATGGAGACTTCGAAGTCGCGCCCCATCTCCTCGCGCAAGGCGTTGAGGCCGCGGGGGCCATCGCTGAGCAGCTCCGGATCGGCCCAGCTCGGGATGAAGAGCCCGCCCACGCCGGCCTCCAGCTTCGCGCGCGCATCGTCATAGTTCAGCGCAGGCGGCATGAGCTTGGCGGCGGCACGGGCGCGGACGTCCTCGGGCGCGGCTTCCTGTGGTGCCGCATCGTCCGACGTGTCACCCGACGCCGCGGCGCTGGTTTCACTGGGCGGGGCATCGGAAAGCTCAGGCTCCGTACTGCACGCGCTCAGCGCACAGATAGCACTCAACAGGAGGGCGGGCATTGCTTTTTTCATGCACACCAGTGTGCCTGAAGCACCCGCGCGGGCAACAACCGGTTGTTAGGATGGTCACATGAATAACGGAGAGACCATGCTCATTGCCTATGACGGCTCCGACCGCGCCGACCGCGCCCTCGAATACGCCGCGCGGCTGCTGCGCCCCACCGATGTCGAAATCCTCACCGCCTGGGAACCGTCCGCGCGCCAGGCCGCCCGCGCGGTCAGCCGCACCGGGCTGCACCAATCCACGGTCTCACCAGACAGCGTGGAGGATGACCCGGCCTACGAGGAGGCCCTCGCCATCTGCCACCGCGGTATTGCCAAGGCCGAGTCTCTTGGCCTGCGCGGCCATGCCCACCTGGTGGAATCGGTGACGACGATTCAGAGCGCGATTGTTGACGCCGCCCACGAACTCGACATCGACGTCATCGTCACCGGAACCCGCGCGCTCACGGGCTTCCGCTCACTGTGGAATAACTCCACTGCGGAGTACATCGTGCGCAACGCGGGCCTGCCGGTGTTCATCGTTCCGCCGGAGAACGATGAGGAGGACGACGACGCCGCGGAGAGCCACTCCTAAAAGACGGCATCGAGCTGCTAGAATCTGGCGCCATGGCATTCGACAGCGATTCACTCAACAAGCGCACCCTGGGCCCGGCCCTGGGCAGCGCGGTCGTTGGCGTAGCGCTAGGTGTCGTGACCATCCTGGGCATCGCGCAGTTCTCGCAGGCAGATGCCGTTCCAAACGATAATTCCGTCAAGGCCTCCGACGCCGTGATGGGCGGGCCGGAGTACGGCTCCCGCGAGTAGCGTGCGTGCACGCATCGGGGGGCTTTTCTTTTTAGCCCTCGTGGTTCTGGTGCAGCCATGGGGGCTGACCGCCGCCGATACTAAGCACGACCTGGTGGCCAACCCGGCTGGGTTTTTGGCCGGCGCCCTGCACGCCTATACCGATACTTTTACGCTGGGCCAGCTCCAGAACCAGGCCTATGGCTACCTCTTCCCGCAGGGCTTGTTCTTCTTGCTGGCGGATCCGCTTCCGGATTGGATAGCGCAGCGCGCCTGGTGGTTCTTGGTCCTGGCCGTGGGCTTTCTGGGCTTCTTCCGCGTTGTCCGGACAGTGCTTCCCACCGCGCCGGGCTATGCCGCGCTGATGGGCAGTCTGCTCTATGCGCTCTCCCCGCGCACGCTGACCACGCTGGGCGCGATTTCCTCGGAGACCTGGCCGGTTATGCTCGCACCCTGGGTGCTGCTTCCCTTCCTGCGGCCGGGCCGGCTGTGCTGGCGGGATGCCGCGCCCTCGGTAGTGGCGGTGGCCTGCATGGGCGCGGTCAACGCCACGGCCACGCTCGCCGCTTGCCTGCCGGCGGGTGTGATTCTGCTGTGGCGGCGCGCGGGCAAGACCGGCCTGGTGTGGTTGGCCGGGTGCGCTGCGGTATCCGCGTGGTGGATTACCCCGCTGCTCATCCTGGGCCGCTATGCCCCGCCTTTTACGGAGTTCATTGAGTCCGCTGGTGTGACCACGCGGTGGCTCAACCTGACGGAAATCCTGCGCGGCACCACCAGTTGGGCGCCGTTTGTGGATACCGAGCGCGTCGCCGGCAACGAGCTGGCCACCGAGCCGGTCTTCGTGCTCGTCACCGTGTGCGTTGCCGTCTTAGGACTCATGGGCCTGGCCCGGCTGCCGCGCGAGTGGGCCTTCATGCTGCTGGTGGGCGTGGCCGTGCTCGGCACGCATGCCACGTGGTACCTCGACGCGCTCGACGGCCCGCTGGCCGCGCTGCGCAACGTGCACAAGTTCGACCCGCTAGTGCGCATCCCGCTGGTACTCGGCGTGGCCGCGATTGCCGCCCGGGTGAGGTTGCCGCGGACGTTGTCCCCGGGGCGTCGTGAAGCAGCGGGCCTTCTGGTGTGCCTCGTGGTGATGGGTGCGACCGCCCCGGCGTGGGCGGGCAGGCTGCTGCCGAAAGGCGCGTACGAGGAGGTGCCCGACTATTGGCACGAAGCCGCTTCCTTCATGAACAGCCTGGATACGCGCGTGCTCATCTACCCACCGGCGTCCTTTGCCCGCCAGGACTGGGGCTGGACGCGCGATGAGCCGGCGCAGCCGCTTCTCGATGTCCCCTGGGCCGTCCGCGACGCCGTCCCCCTCATCCCGCCCGAAGCCATCCGCGGCATGGACGGTGCGATGGCGCAGATTTCCCGTGATCCCGCGTCCGCGCCCTTAGTGTTGCAACGCCTAGGCATCGGGGCCGTCGCGGTGCGCCACGACCTCATGTCTGATTCTTCGGACCACATCCCGGGCGAGGTCCACACCTTCGGGGAGGTCGACGTCGTGGTCTTCGACCCCGACCTCTCCATGAACCTGGCGCCTGCGAATCCGCCGCGCGTGGCGGGCGGTGGGGAGTCGCTCGCGCTCCTCTCCGGTCCTCACGAACTCGTCTCCTCCAACGCCGATATCGTGACCGATACGCCTGCGCTGCGCGACCGCAACTACGGAACGCTTTCCGGCCCGGTCTCCGCGCCGCTGGCCCCTGATGATCCCTCCACCGTGCGCAATCGACTGCGCGATTACCCCTCTGCCGGCCCGCTGACCCAGGTGGTGGAGCACAATGGCCGCGTCACCGCATCTTCGTCTGCCGCAGATGCCTCGGCCTTCGGCGGGGCGAACCCGGCGCGTTCTCTTACCGCGGCCGTTGACGACGAGAACTCCACCGCGTGGTGGCCAGCGCCCGGCGATTCCGGCTGGCTGGAGCTACATTCTTCGTCTACGTGGACCTCGCCCACGCTGCGGCTGATGACCACCGGCACGACTGAGGTGACCATCCACAACGGCGACTCCAAGGTGACGGTCACTATGGAGGCCTACCGCGCCCGCGATATCCGCGTGCCCGGCGCGAAAGCCTCCACCATCCGCATCGAGCCGCAGCGCCGCACCGGAATTGCGGAAGCCTCCATCGTGGATCAGCCCACCCCGCGGCGCATCGTCACCGTGCCCGATACCTCGCCCGATGCCGAGCAGTTCCTCTTCCAGCAGGACAACGAGCACATCCTCATCCGCTCTTTTACTACCCCGCGCGACATGACGGTGCGGGTCTCCGGTGAGAAGACAGTGCTTATCGACGGCTCCCCCCACGCCCCCAACTCCACCCTCAACCTGCCCGCCGGTCAGCACCTCCTGCGCACCACCGGCGACTGGGCGGCGCTGACCGATACCGCATCCTCCCTGCCCGCGCCCCTTCCCGCTTCCTCTGACCGCTCTTCAGCCGCAGCCGGGTCTTCCGCCGGCTCAGCCGCCACATCCGGTGCTGACCACGGCTATACCCCGCTCGCTGCCGGTGAGACCATCGAGCCCGCCGACCACGACCGCCTCCTCATCACCGGCCGTGCCTTCAACGAAGGCCTGCGCGGCGAGCTGCGCTCCCCCAGCACAGCTGCGGTCTCGACGCCAGGTTCAGCACAAGACTCAGCGCCGGACTCAACGCCTGCCTCCAGCTCGGAACCACTGCCCCTCGAACCGCGCTCCATCGATGCCGACACGCAGGCCTTCCTCATTCCCGCCGGTGCCAGCGGCACCTTCCACATGTCTTTTGCTGCCGACCGCGCCTATCGCGTCGGCTTGGGCCTCGGCGGCGCGCTCGCCGCGCTGACCACCGCGCTGTGCCTGCTCGTCATGGCCCGCGGCCCCCGCCCTCACTCCGCTTCCCCCGCCGCCTCCGCTGCTTACACGGCACACAACACCGCCTCGTCCAGCCCTGCTACCCACTCGTCTACCTCGGCGCGTGTCCTTCTAGCCCTGCTCATCGCGGCAACGATGGCGCTCGTCGCGGGCCTGCCCGGTGTTGCCGCCGCGGCCGCGGCGTGGGCCATCACCCGCTGGACCACGTTGCGCTCCGACTACTTGGCGGGCGCGCTGACCCTGGCTGCGGGCGCGATGCTCGCCCGCGCACCCTGGCCCACGGACGGCTACGCCGGCGACTCGCTGCTCGTGCAACTGCTCTGCGCCGCGGCCATCACGTGTGCCTGCCTCCCATCCCGCCGCACGTCCTAAGTACCCGGCCCCGCCCCAGATGGTTTCCCTCAAAAGGTACTAGTCAAAAGGTGTCTTTGGGGGCAGGGAAACCATCTGCGGCGATGTAAAAGGTTTGTTTGGGGTCAAGTAAACCGTTTGACTAATGCCTTCTGGAAAATGCCATGTGTGAAGTGCCGTCTACGGCCCCGCCGAACCGGCGGAATCAGTAAAACCGGCGGCGTTGGCAAGGGATCCGGAACCGCCAGAGCTCGCGGAATCGGCGGCGAGGCGCGGCAGCGAACGCGGAATGGTGATGCGGCCGCGGGCGAAGGAGCGGATGAGGTCGCGGCCGGGGACCTCGACAAGCGCGTAGGTCGCAGCAGAAAGCACACAGCTAACGACCACCGTGAAGACCAACACCACCGCGAAATCCCCGGCAGAGCCGGAGAAAGCAGACACGCCCAACAGCGGGAAGGCAATGGCCAGCACCGCTACGTGCCACATGAAAACACCATAAGACCAGCGGCCCAGCGCTCGCATCACCTCGGAAGAAAGCCAGCTTTCCCGCGGGGCCAGCGCCACCGGCACCACGATGCACGCCCCGCACACCGCCCCCGCCGCAATGCGCCGCGCAAACTCACCCGGTTCTGGATGCACCAAGCCCTGCGGGCCGAACCACTCGCGGCTGGCCAGCCACACGCAGCCCGCCGCCACCGCCCAACAGGCGGGACGCACAATCCGCCCAGCACGCAGGCGCACCTGCGCGGCCTCGGCCTCCGCGGCCAACATTCCCACCGCAAACCACGAGAAATACGCGGGCGGCCAAATCTGCGTATTGACATCGCCGGATTCATATCCGGCCACAAACGGCAGAAAACCCCAGAACAAACTCAGCACGCCAGCTCCAGCAATAAGTGCAACCCGCGGGCGCGCCGAGAGCTTATCCAACAACCACGCCAACAGCGGCAACACCGCATAGAAGGCGAACTCCACACACAGCGACCACAATTGCGTGAGCCCGGGAACCAGGCCATCGGCAATATAGAGCTGCGTGCCAGTCAGGTTGGTGATGACTTGCGGGAGGGTTAAGGGGGAAGCGTCGGGAAGCAAGGCGAGTACGACCACCACACACACCACATACAACGGCGCCAAGCGCGCCACGCGGGAGAGCACGTACTGCCCCGCCGTGTGCGCGTGCCGCCGGCGCCACAACAAGAAACCGCTGAGGACGAAGAAGACCGCCACCCCGTAATCCAGGCGCTCAGCCCAGGCCCAGCCGGTGGCCGTCTGAAAAGACACGTGCGTGACCACGACTGCCAATGCTGCCAGCGCACGCACGCCTTCGAGCTCAGGGAGAAAGCGCATGGCCCACTACGATACTATTTCTGCAGTGAATCCCTCGACCGATCGGAGCTGACGTGTTCCTTCGCTCCCGCCTAGCGCAGGTGACGATTGCCGCCGCGGTGTTCCTCATACTCGGGTCCATCCTTCCGCCGCTGTACAACAACCAGTCCCGCCCGCTGCCCAGGGACCTCAACCTAGAGATCCACGCGGAGCACGACGGAGCCACGTTTAGCCGCCACACCACCACCGCCCCCGCGATGAAGGATTCCGTGGCCCGCGCGCAGTCCACCGTGGACCTCACCTTCAACGGCGAGACCATCGCGCACATCACCGAGGAATCCCAGCTCAACCGCGAATCTACCTACCCGGTGGCGGGGCCGAACACGACGCAACACATCGAGCTGCCCGCCTTAGACGTACAGGTGGAAGACCGGGTGGAGCGCGACGGCATCAGCTACTTCTTCCCCTCCGGCGCGGAGCAGCGCTCCTATCCCTTCTTCGATCCGCTCACCCAGGACACGGAGCCCATCGATTTCCTGCGCGATGAGAAGCTCGACAGCATCCCCACCTACGTCTTCCATCAGGATGTCGCGCCGGTCTCGCTCGGGGAGGTCTTCGCCTTCGAAGCCCACCGCTCCGGCCCCGCGGGCGATTTTTACTCCGCGGAGTCCCTGGAGCGCTACAACCTCAAGCCGAAATCACACGTCATCCTCGAGCCTTTCTACGCCGTGAGCCGCACCGTGTGGGTGGAGCCCACGACCGGCACCATCGTCAACGAGGAGGAGCACCCGCGCATCTTCTGGGCCACGGACGCGCGCCAGGCCCAGGCCATGGTCGATGCCGATGACACACACGAGCGTGCGCTTCTCGACGTCCCCCTCTCCTGGTCCGATTCCACCCGCACCGAACGCCTCGACTCTGTTCACCGGGTGATCGACACGGTCAAAATCTTGAGCCTCGTCGGCTGGCTGGGCAAGGCCATCGGCGTGGCGTTGTTGGCGGTGGCGGCCGCGATGTTCATGCGCCGCCATGCAGCGCAGAGCGCGTAGGCGCCCGTGGCTGTGTCCCGAGCATCCCTTGCGGTGCGCGCCGCCCTCTGCGCGTGGGGCGTGGTACTCGTGCTCGCGGTGTGTTGGCCCTTCGTGCTGCCCGGCGAGTTCCTGTGGCGCGACATGGTGCTCCTTGACCGCCCAGCCCTGAGCGCCGCCGCCTTCGGCGCCGGTGATCTTCCCGCCCGCAACGCCCCGCAGGACGGGGTGCTTGCCTTATTCGGCGGGGCGTGGCTGGCCAGGGTCTTCATCCTTGCTGCCGCGAGCGCCTCGGCGTGGGTGGCGGGGCGGTGGGTGCGCGAGTCCAGCCCGTGGGCGGCAGCCGCGGCGATGGCGTGCGCGGTGGCCAATCCTTTTATCATCGAGCGCCTCCTGCAGGGCCAGTGGTCGTTGGCGGTCGCCGCCTGGCTGGCGCCCGTGATCGCGTGGGGTTGCCTCCATGCGCGCCCGCGCGTGGCGTGGTTGGCGCTGTGGGCCGCGTCCTTGACGCCCACCGGCGGCCTCTTCGGGGGGCTCATCGCGGTTGTCTGTGAGCGCGAAGGGCGAAGAAGATGGCTCTTCGCGGGCGGCTCAGTCTTGCTGTGGTTGCCGTGGCTAGTTCCAAGCCTCGTGGCCGGTTCGCCTACCACCCACGGCGACCCCGCCGCCCAGGCCGCGGCCTTCGCCCCGCGCGCGGAGGCCTACGTGGGTGCGGTCGGCTCGCTGCTCGGCTTCGGCGGCATCTGGAATGCCGCAGCAGTACCGGCTTCCCGCGCGCAGGGCTTCGCCCTGGCGGGACTTGCCGTCGCCGCCCTCGCTGTCCTGGGCGCTGCCCGCCTTCCCCGGCGCGAGCTGCGCCCGCTCGCGGCCCTGGCGGTTCTCGGCATGGGCCTGGCCATCCTCGGCGCACTCGCCCCCGGTCTCATCGCCTTCGCCGTGGAGCACATCCCCGGCGCGGGCCTTGTGCGTGATTCCTCCAAGCTCACCTTGCTCGCCCTGCCGCTGGCCGTGGCGGGTATCGCGTCCCTGCGCCAGCTTCCGGCCGCGGTCGCGCTGTGTGCCTGCCTGCTCCAAGCCCCCGATGCGCCGCGGGAGCTTGCCGTGTTGAAGCCACGAGAAACGGGCATCGACCGCCAGCTCATCAACGAGCTCGACGGGCGCCTCACCTTCTTCGCCGACCGCCCCGCCATGGTGCCGCTCAAAGACGGCATCGCCCTCGACCCCTATTCCAAGGCCGCCAACAAACTCGACTCCGGCGAGCTCACCGTAGACGGTGTGAAAGTGGATGAGCCATCGCCGCGCTACCTAGTGGCCGCCGAGGCCTGGAGCGAACGCGACCTCCACCGATTAGAAGAGCTCGGCGTGGGCGCAGTCGTCGAAAAGGGAAGCATCGTTGCCACCACGAACGCCCAACCGGCGCCCGCCCCGTGGGTTCTTAGCGCCGCCTGGTGCACACTTCCGCTTCTAGCAGTTCTTCGAAGCGCGCGCCGGTTTTCTCCCACGAAAAAGTAGCCGCCAACTCGCGCGCCGCGTTGCCTAAACGGTGGCGGAGGGAGGGATCGTCGACAAGCGTGCGCACCGCCGGCGCGAACTCTTCCTCGCGCTGCACCAGCACACCGGTCTTGCCGTTGATAACGCTGTCTTGCAGGCCAAACGCATAACCTACCGTGGGCACCCCATGTTGGGCCGCCTCCATGACTGCCAAACCCCAGCCTTCTTTTCGAGACGGCATAAGGTGCACATCGGCGCGCGCGAGCAGCGCATGTTTATAGTCCTCCGTCACCTGACCACGGAAGCGCACGCGGTCTTCCACCCCGTGGGCACGCGCATACTCGCGCAGGTGGGATTCCCACCAGCCGGAACCGATGACGTCGAGAAGCGCGCCCGGAATCCGCGCCACGGTGTCCATGGCATGCTCAATCTGCTTGTGCGGCACCAGGCGCGACAGCGTCACCAGGTGGATATCGGCCTCGCGCTCCAGGGTGGGCACATGCTGCGGCAGAGGGTCCACGCCGTTTTCAATGATGTGCGCGCCGTGAATCCCCAGCTTCTCCAGGTCGCGCTTCGAAGCCTCCGAGACCGTCACCCACGTGTTGTGGCGGTAGAGCGCGGGGACGACGCGGGATTCCAGGAACCACCCCAGCCGCGACAAGACGGGCCCGGCCACCGGCCACTGCTCGCGGTGGCAGTGATGCGTCAGGATCACCACGGGTGCGCGGGTGGCCAGGCGCGCGAAGAAGGGAATGCCGTTGTGGGTATCCACCACGACGTCAGCGCCGCGCAAAGCGCGGTGCCCCAATAAAATCGACAACAGCGCGCGCGGATACACGCTGAACTTGGCCCCTGCGCGCGAATACAGCACGCCGTTGCGGCGCTCGCGCTTGGCGGCGTTCATGTGGCGCGCGGTGCGGAAGACCACCTCGTGGCCTTGGGCAGCGAGGTATTCCCCGACGCGCTCAAGATAGCGCTCGGAGCCGCCACCCTGCGGGTGGGTGGAATCGCGCCAGCACAAAAGAAGGATTTTCATGACGATGCTTTAGCCTAGTGGGTTATGAAACGCACCCGCGCCTTGGCCACCCTGCGCCGCTCCTGGCGGCTGCTGCGCTCCTTCCGCTTCGAGCAGACAGCGCCCGCGGTCTTTTATGGCGGTCTGGCTGAGGATACCGCCGCGCTTGTCGACGCCCTCTCCCTCGACCACTCCCTCTCCCTCACCGGCGCGCGCGTGCTCGACGTCGGGGGCGGGCCCGGCTATTTCGCGTCCGCCTTTGCCCAGCGCGGGGCCAGTTATGTGGGGCTGGAGCCCGACGTGGGTGAGATGGCCGCCGCCGGCATCTCAGTGGCCCAAGCCGTGCGCGGCGATGGCACGCGCTTGCCCTTTGCGGATGACACCTTCGACATCACGTATTCCTCCAACGTGGCCGAGCACATCCCCAACCCGTGGGACATGGGCGAGGAGATGCTGCGCGTGACCAAGCCCGGCGGGCTGGTGATCTTGAGCTACACGGTGTGGCTAGGGCCCTTTGGCGGGCATGAAACCGGCCTGTGGGAGCACTACGTGGGCGGCGAGTTCGCCCGCGACCGCTATATCCGCTGCCACGGCCACCCGCCGAAGAACGTCTTCGGCACCTCGCTCTTCGCGCTTTCCGCACGCGAAGGTCTGGACTGGGCGCGGGGCGTGACGTCGCAAGGCTCGCAGCTCCTCGCAGCCTTTCCGCGCTACCACCCTGCCTGGGCCTGGTGGGTGACCAAGGTGCCGGTGCTTCGCGAGTTCCTCACCTCCAACCTGGTCCTCGTCCTACGCGCTTAATCCCCCGTAAAACGCCGAATGCTCCCCCGCAGGGGAGCATCCGTTTAACAGCGAAGATTAGGAGGCAGACTCAACGCGCTCCTTGAGCGCGGTGAACTGGTCCCACACCTCAGACGGAACGCGGGAGCCCAAGAAGGTCAGGTACTCCTTGTTGTCTTCCATGTCACCAGCCCAATCGGCCGGGTTCACGGAAAGGGCCTCGCGGACGTCCTCGATGTCGAAGTCGATACCGGTGAGGTCGATATCCTCCGGGCGGGCGGTGTGGCCCACGACGGTCTCGACGGCGTCGACCTTGCCCTCGATGCGGTCCACAATCCACTTGAGAACGCGGGAGTTCTCGCCAAAGCCCGGCCACAGGAAGCGGCGGTCCTCACCGCGGCGGAACCAGTTCACCAGGAAGATGGCCGGCATACGGTCGCCGCCCTTTTCACCCATATCTACCCAGTGCTGCAAGTAGTCACCGGCGTTGTAGCCCATGAACGGCAGCATGGCCATCGGGTCGTGGCGCAGGGCGCCGACCTTGCCCTCGGCGGCAGCAGTCTGACCGGAGGAGAGCAGGGCACCAATCATGGTGCCGTGGTTCCAGTCGAAGGCCTGGGTCACCAGCGGGACGGTATCCGCGCGGCGGCCGCCGAAGAGGATGGCGTCAATCTTGACGCCCTTCCAGTCATCGAATTCCGGCGCAGCGGTCGGGCACTGCGTAATCGGCACGCAGTAGCGGGAGTTCGGGTGAGCCGCCTTGGTGGTCGAAGCCGGGGTCCAGTCGTTGCCATGCCAGTCGATGAGGTGCTCCGGGGCCTCGCCCATTTCCTCCCACCAGACATCGCCGTCGTCGGTCAGCGCGACGTTGGTGAACAGGGTGTTGCCCGGCTCCATCGTCTTCATGGCAATCGGGTTGGAATCGTAGTTGGTGCCCGGTGCCACGCCGAAGAAGCCGTTCTCCGGGTTGACGGCGTACAGGCCGTCCTCGCGCAGCTTCATCCACGCGATGTCATCGCCCACGACCTCAGCCGACCAGCCCGGAATCGTCGGGGTAATCATGGCCAGGTTGGTCTTACCGCAGGCGGACGGGAAGGCGGCCGCGATGTGGTACTTCTTGCCCTCCGGGTTGGTGAGCTTCAGGATGAGCATGTGCTCAGCCATCCAGCCCTCTTCCTTCGCCATGACGGAAGCAATACGCAGCGCGTAGCACTTCTTGGCCAAGATGGCGTTTCCGCCGTAGCCGGAGCCGTAGGACCAAATCTCCTTGGTCTCCGGGAACTGCGTGATGTACTTCTTGTCATTGCACGGCCAGGCGACATCCTCCTGGCCCGGCTCCAGCGGGGCGCCCACGGAGTGCAGAGCGTGGACAAAGTCGCCATTGTCCCCGATCTTGTCCAGGGCCTGCTGGCCCATGCGGGTCATAATGCGCATGGAGAGCACAACATAAGCCGAGTCGGTGAGCTGCACGCCGAGCTTCGGGTCCGGATCACTAATCGGGCCCATGCAGAACGGCACGACGTACATGGTGCGGCCCTTCATGGAGCCGCGGAAGGCCTCGGTCATCTCTTCCTTCATGGCTGCCGGCGGGGCCCAGTTATTGGTCGGGCCAGCGTCCTCAGCAGTCTCGGTGCAGATGAAGGTGCGGGACTCCACGCGGGCGACATCCGAAGGATTCGAGCGAGCCAGGTAGGAGTTCGGGCGCTTCTCCTCGTTGAGCTTAATCAGGGTGCCCTTTTCCACTAGCTCGGCGGCGAGGCGGTCAGCCTCCTCCTGGGAGCCGTCTACGAAGACGACCTCTTCCGGCTGGAAGAGCTCGACGCTCTCACTGATCCACGAAATAAGCTTCTCGTTCTTCGTGGGCAGTTCACCTACAAGGCCCTTAATAGTTGCGGTCATCTCACATTCTCCTGTGGTCGGTGTGGCCAGGGTGCTTTATTTCGCCGAAGGTTCCCCCAACGACGTTTCACCAACCAGAGTACGGACACTGGTGATAACAGAATGTGTAATGCCCGCCACCCCGGTTATATCCACCCAGTTCATACCGACTATGTCGAGGACAGCGGAGTGTGAAATATGGCACCCACCGCCCCCAATCGCCCCCATACGGGGGTTTCGTTTCTGTGGATCACCCATCCCGTACGCCCGTCCCGCTACCCCCACGGCGTCCTGTGTGGCCTCCACCGAGGTGCCCCTCCACCCTCCACGGCGCGGCACGTTGCCCCTCACCCCTGCTTAAGGGAACAATGTCAACTGATGAATAGCGCAGACTCTTCCCAGAATCCCGCCGCGCAGATGCCTCACGGCCGCGGCCTCCAGACGGATTTCAACGCCGAGTTCAACAATGATTTGGACTACCCACGCCTCGGCAACGTGACCTTCCGTCGCGGCACCCTCACCGACAACCAGAACGCCCTCTTCGAGGAGCACTGGCCACAGTTGGGGCGCCTGCTTGCCGACGAACCCCTCGACATCCCCGCCTGGTTCGGCCGCGAGGGGGCGAAGACCATCGTCGAGATCGGCTCCGGCACCGGTACCTCAACCGCAGCCATGGCGCCACTCGAGCAGGACACCAACATCATCGCCGTCGAGCTCTACAAGCCGGGCCTGGCCAAGCTGCTGGGTTCCATCGTGCGCAACGATATTGAGAACATCCGCATGGTCCGCGGCGATGGCATCGAGGTTCTCATGCGCATGTTCGCGCCCGAGTCCCTCGACGGCATCCGCATCTTCTTCCCGGATCCGTGGCCCAAGGCCCGCCACCACAAGCGGCGCATCATCCAATCCGGCACGCTCAACCTCTTTGCTTCCCGCCTGAAACCCGGCGGTGTGCTCCACGTGGCCACCGACCACGCCGGCTACGCCGAGTGGATTAATGAGCTCGTCGAGGTCGAGCCTTCCCTCGACTACAAGGGCTGGCCCTGGCCGGAGTGCCCCATCCTCACCGACCGCCAGGTCATCACCAAGTTTGAGGGCAAAGGCCTGGATAAGGAACACGTCATCACCGAGTACCTGTGGGAGAAGAAGTAATGGCCGGAACCTACCTTCTGGTGTGGGACGCACCCAACATGGACATGGGGCTCGGCGCCATCCTCGGCGGCCGCCCCACCGCCGCCTACCGCCCGCGCTTCGACGCCATCGGCCGCTGGCTGGTGGACCTGGCCTTCGATAACGACGCCACCCCCGAAGCCGCCGTCTTCACCAACGTCAGCCCCGGCGGCGCCGACGTCATCCGCCCCTGGGTCGAGGCCATCCGCAACGTCGGCTTCGCCGTCTTTGCCAAGCCGAAGCTCCACGAGGACGATGATGTCGACCCCGACATGGTCGAATACATCAAGGCCAACCGCGAGAACCTCTCCGGTGTCATCGTGGCTTCTGCCGACGGCCAGAACTTCCAGCACCTGCTTGAGCAGCTCTCCGCTTCCGGCCTGCCCACCTGCGTGCTTGGATTCCACGAGCACACCTCCTGGGCGCTGACCCATCCCGATATCGAGTTCGTCGACCTCGAAGACATCGAGGGTGTCTTCCGCGAACCGCTGCCGCGCGTGAACCTGGACAACCTGCCTCCAGGCGGCGCCTGGCTGCAGCCTTTCCGCCCGCTGTCCGCGCTGCTGCCGGACCGCGCGCCCGAGCACAATTAGGAGCCGCATGTTTTATTCTTGGGGCCGCTTCTCCTATGCCCACCGCAAGGTCATCCCGCTCATCATCGTGGGTCTCATCCTCGGCCTCTTCTTCGGCTTCGGCACCCGCCTAGGTGACCGGATGAGCCAGGAGGGCTGGGAGGACCCGGGCGCGGCGTCGACAAGCGCGGCACAGATCGAGCTCGAGACCTTCGGCCGCGACAATTCCGGCGACGTCATCCTACTTTTCGATGACCCCGATGCCCACGCCACCGAAGCCAAGGCCTTCCTGGATGAGCTCAAGGCGCAGCACCCGGAGCAGATCGACTCCGTGACCAGCTACTTTGATAAGCGCAACCCGAACCTCATCACGCAGGATCACTCCACGGCCTTCGCCGCCATCGGTCTGAAGGGCGACGGCGAACAGACCCTCAAGGACTTCCGAGCCATCGAGGATTCGCTACACGCTGCCGACGTACCCGTGCAGGTCGCGGGCGCCACGGCCGTGGCCGACGCGCTGGACGAGGGCATGGCCAAGGACATCTCCCGCGCGGAGAAGGCCGCTCTGCCGCTCGTCGGGCTGCTGCTGCTGATCGTCTTTGGCTCCGTCGTCGCGGCCTTCATGCCGCTCGTCGTGGGCGGCCTGTCCATCCTGGGCTCCCTGGGTATCCTCTCGATCCTGGCTGGCTTCCAGCAGGTCAACGTGTTTGCGCAGGCCGTCGTCACGCTGCTGGGCTTAGGCCTGGCCATCGACTATGGCCTGTTCATGGTTTCGCGCTTCCGCGAGGAGCTGGACAAGGGCCGCGATACCAAGGAGGCCGTGGCGATTACCACCGCCACCGCCGGCCAGACCGTGGTCTTTTCCGCCGCGATGGTGGCCGTGTCCCTCTCCGGGCTCTTCCTCTTCCCGCAGGCCTTCCTCAAGTCCGTTGCCTACGGCTCCATCTCCGCCGTCGGCCTCGCCGCACTTCTGTCAGTGACGGTGCTGCCGTCGCTATTTGGCATGCTTGGCCCCAACATCGACAAGTGGACCGTACGCAAGACCTCGCGGCGCGGGCGCCGCATCGAGGACACGTGGTGGTACCGGATGCCACGCTGGGCCATGGGCCGCGCGGGTCTAATGACCACCGCCATCTGCGCCCTGCTCATCGCGCTGGCCCTGCCGGTGCTGGGCGTGAAATTCGGCGGTATCAACGAGACCTACCTGCCGCCCAACCAAGACGCGCGCGTGGCGCAGGACCAGTTCAACGAGCAATTCCCCTCCTTCCGCACCGAGCCGGTCAAGCTCGTGGTGAAGAATGCGACGAATGAGCAGCTTGTCGACGTCGTCATGCAAGCCCGCTCCATCCAGGGGCTGACCGAGCCGATGGGTCCGAAGACCGCGACCGTCGACGGCACAACCGTCCTCGGCGCCGGCATCCAAGACCGCGAGGACTACGGGCGCATCGTCCACGAGCTCGAGAATATCGAGGCACCAGAAGGCGTGGAGCTCTACGTCGGCGGCACCCCGGCCATGGAGGTCGAGTCCCTCGACGCGCTCTTCGATACCCTGCCGTGGATGGCCCTC
>ERZ1673749.1459-NODE-1459-length-16036-cov-38.162943_pt1 | contig 16036 bp, 6 predicted proteins | sample MGYA00580204_ERZ1673749 | MGnify/ENA primary metagenome ERZ1673749 (study PRJEB41218, sample SAMN15661745) | gut metagenome | host: Homo sapiens | place: Canada: London | collected 2015-08-20/2019-03-30 | study: EMG produced TPA metagenomics assembly of...
CGTTCCCCACTCTTCACTATTAGATGAATGGTCGGTGAATTCTAAACCCGGTATTAGTGATCACTAAACCCGGTAATAGGGATCACTAATACCGGGTTTAGTTTGGGGGCGCAGGTCTGACGCATATGAGTCTGATAGTAAAGGATCTGATGCTCGTATGAGAGGCTGATGGACGAGCCTCAAGCACGTCAGCCCTGACCTATACGCCGGGACTCATCTATTACCGGTAATAGGGATGACTAAGTAAAGACCTTTGAAAAATGGTCTTTCGCCGAAAAAGCTCCGCTTTTTCGGCAGGGACTTTGCAGAACACCCCAGATGCAAGGAACTGAGAGTGAGAGCGAAGGGAGTGTGCTTACGCACATGACTAAGCCCGAATCTCGAAAGTGACACCGCAGATGGGGTGTTATGCAAAGGTCTCAAGTAGGAAGTGGGATCCACCCGCCAAGCTCCCGACCCTCCCCGCAGTCCGACCTGTCCCACCCACCTGCATCTATGACGAAGAGCCCCGCTGCAGTCTTAGGGCTGCAGCGGGGCTCACACTATCGATGGGGTACGGTCAACGTCGACCGAGCATTAGTTCAGGGGCTTATTCTCTACACAGCGGACGGAGGCGCCGAAGAAGGCATTGTCCGGCATGAGCGCTGCCTTGAGCGAGCCATCGGCCGTGGTCTTGATGCTGAGGAAGATGCTATTGCCATTGCCGTAGAAGAAATTGAACCAGTAGCGTCCCTCATACCCCGGCTTCATCAGCTGGGTAAATGCGCTGCCGTCCACATCGGCGACGTCATTGGAGGCCTGACGGTAGCCGGCGTAGGGGAACCATACATTGACGTTGTCCTCGTTGATGAAGTACACCCCGTTATTGTATGGAGCCTTGTAGTCCTGACCTGCCTTGCGAGTCGCATCGGGGTCGTCGGAGTTGATGAAGGAATCCTCGCGTCCTCCACTGTAGAAGTGGGGCTCACGAGCCATGTGCTGGACCAGCTCATTTACCTCCCGATAGCCTGCGGTACGCCATCCCTTGGGACAGGGATCGTAGGCACCCTTCGATGTCGGCTCCTTCAGCGGGTCTCGCTCCTTGGAGTTATCCATATTGGCAGAGTGATTCCATGCATTCTCCGGGGCGGACTCACCATTGTTGAAGAAACTGTAGACCATAAAGGTACCCGGCATGCAGCCGCCAAAGTAGCCGTCCTCGAAGGACTGAAGGGCACTCTGTGAGGAGTAGTAGAAAGTGCCATTATTGAGATTCTGCGCAAAGGGGTAGCCTGGGGTAGCACCATTATTAGTGATCTTGGCCGGTGCAACCCTATTGTGCTTGGCATAGCAGGCAAACGTATTCTCGTCAAAGGCTATCGGCACAGCTGCAGGATAGAGCAGATCCTCTATCTTAGCTGACGAAAATGTAAAGTCGCTTGCATAGTTGTAGACGTTATAAGTATAATCACCATAGTGAGTCCACTGTGAGTATGAGCTGTACACCATAGGCGAGCGAGCGGACTTCATCAGGTTGCGGTCGATCCACTTGGTGTCGCCGATCACGACATAGCCTCCCTGATAGACGATGATGTCTCTCGAGGCGCGCTCACTGATGATCCGGACGACACTCTGTCGCGCCTTGTAGAGCCCGTTAAGTGGCTCTACTTTATTCTGCTTCACAGTGACGGTGAAGTAGCCATTGAACCCTACACCGGCGGTTGCCGTATTGGGATCTATGGAGAGTTCGGGTTGCGAGATCCAGTCGCTGTCCTTCTCCGGTCGCTGGACGATCCAGGGGGTGACGCTTCGGACATTGATGGTATAGGTGAGATCTCCACTCTGGTCAAGAGGTGTCTCGATCACCCTTATCGTACGACTTAGGTCATCGACACGGGGGGAGCCCTTCGGGTAGACGATATCGTACTCAAGAGCCTCACCCGAGAAGATACGGATCGTCTTGACATCGACCACCTCATGCGTCTTGGGGTTGGTGAGCTTGACCTTGACGAGTGCATGACCGGAGTTCTGATGCTTACTAAGTGGATCCGTAGTAACAAGGATATGCTTGTCTACACCCGTGATACCCTTGGCGGGGGAGTAGGAGACCCATTTCTGGGACTTCGGATCCTCTCCGGTGAGGTAAGTGACGCCCATCACCTCCCACTCAAAGCCCTCATGATATCCATCGATATGGAGATCAAAGGTCTGCTGTCGCTTACTATCGACAGAGAGGAGAGAGGGATAGATGACCAGTTGGTCACGAAGGAGCTCGTCAAGTGTCTGATCGATGGTAATGCGGAGGAAGAGGTTGGGATGACTATCGACACCGATCTTGTACTCTACGCTACGGGTGTAGCGCTTCTCGATCAGCTGCTCCTCAGTCACACCACCCCAGCGCTCATCGATGTAGAGACCGCGGAAGTGGTAGCTTAAGTCCTGGGTAGCGGGGATCTTCTCTATCTCACCGGGGACTTTGGTATGCTCCTTGAGCTCCGCGGTGATCCAGTCTTCGCGGTCCGGATCAGTAAAGCTCTTCTCCTTGTGGGAGCCATCACCGGCATAGGAGTAATTCGTCTCCTGGATGGTGAACCCCTTCTCCTTGAAGTCGGAGTCGGGGATGTTGCTTCGGATGGTGATCACCGGGGCGACCTGCAGGTCATTAGGATCGGTGGCGTACTCATTCCCATCGACCTCATACTCCTTGCTGGCACGAGAGCCGAGGTGGATGATCGCTCTCGTGGAGCCGATGAAGTACTCGCCGTCGGTGACGATCTGCTCAGAGAGCTTGATCGCCTGCTCGGTAGTTGTGATGCCAAGGATCATATTGATCGGTCGGCTCTCCAGTGCCTTCTCGACAGAGCCGTAGCCCTTACCATTCACCTCCTTGATCTCAACAGAGTAGACGGAGTTTCGCCGCACGATCTGCCGACCTCGTCCGTCCATCAGGGCAAAGCGGTACCAGCACTCCTCTCCTTCGTACTTCGCATGGATCAGCAGGCCACCGCCGACTCCCTGGAGCACCTCCTTGGGTAGTCCGCTCTCGTAGGTAAGCAGCGTGACCTTCCTATCAACGGGACTGACCGGGGTCCCCTGTTTGATGTAGGCCCCCTTAGGAACGATCGGGTTGTCAACCTTCTCCTGAGCTCCCAGCTCAAAGGGGGTGATGTGAGAGAAGAGGTAGGAGCAGTTGGAGCGGAGTGGGATGACAGAGATCAGCTCGAACTTATCATCCTCCGTAGCATCGGTGAGGATCACCTTAGAGGCGATGCGACTGAGCACAACGTCTACGTGCTTGGCCTCAGAGGGGATATAGTCACGGGAGCGTCCACTCATGACATAGGGACCATCAAGGCGTGGAGCGCTACGGGTTACCGATGCAGTCAGCTCACTCAGTGTCTCCTTGCCTGTGAGGACGTTGTCAGGCGCATTTGCGACGACGTAGAGCTGATAGGTGGCGCTCTGATCCTTGTGCGAGATGGCGCGGTGGATCACTCCGGCAGAGCTGCCCACGGTGATATGCTCGTGGTACTCCGGTTTGATGGCCGTATCGCCGGTAGTGGAGAGGTTATCCCCCTTGTAGAGGTAGATGTCGAGGGTCTTGACGAGCGTCTCCGCCTTTGTATCACCCCCCTCCGTACTCCTGAGGGAGCCACTATTGTCGGGGAGAAGGATCGACAGCTCTATCGTCTGGTCTCCCCCCTCAGGATCGATCTCATCGCCCCAGAGCCTGTCCTGACGACACCCCGTGAGGGTGAGTGACAGTAGTGCCAGGAGTGAGAGCAGGAGTGTATGGGAGAGATTTCTTGTCTGTATCATGGTCATGATGTCAGTCATTTATTGATTTACGCTACGGACGCACCGGACGGAGGAGGTGAAGGCCCAGGTCTCGATGTGCATCCATACCTTGGTGGGAGAGAAGTAGAGCAGCTGAGACTTGATACTGCCGGGGGCATTGGGATTCTCCAGCTCATAGGTCTTGTAGGCTCCGGTGACTCCCATGGTGCGGATGTCGGAGTGATTGAAGGGCCGATAGCCGGCAGCTGGGAGGTACCAATGTACGCCTGTACTGGAGGAGGGGGTCATCGGATCAGCCACGAGGTAACGCCCGCTATTATTCTCGCCCATCTCTCCGTCAATGACGGAGTAGGTCTCGTCGAGATTCATCAGCGGCGTGGGCTTGCCGTACGTCTGATCAAGGAGGTCTACGAGAGACCTCAGCTGAGCCGTGGTCGGAACCGTCCAACCCGGAGGGCAGGGAGAGACAGCAGGGGTAGCATCCGCTGTGATCCATTTACCGGACGCTGGATTGTAATAGTTATTGAGCAGCTGGACCGACTTGTCCTCAGTATTTCCCTCGGCATAACCACTCGTGGGGGCTTTGCTGAAGAAGTATCCATCGTGAGCGTAGTTTTCAGACTTCTTCCCGCTATTGCGTGCATAAGCCTCATTATCGAGAGAATAGGCTCCATAGTCCCCTATCTCATGCCCTACCGGAATAGCATAAGGGTAGAGCGTAGAGTTAATATAACGCAGTGCCGTAGTATAAGCATCAAAAGCGTACTTACCGGGTGTCACATAGAGTGACGTCTCTGAGTTCAAGCGATTCTCATCTACAGCGTATTTGTAGCCGGCCTTGAGGTTGCGATCGAGCCAATAGTTGTCACCGATCTGGACGTAGCCCCCTTGGTAGACAGTGATGTCACGAACAGCCATTGTCTCATCGCTCCTCCCCTCGACATATCCCTTGAGAGAGATATGAGCCTCGCGTGCCGGGAGGAAGTGATCTACCATTCCGGGACCATTGACAGAGACGCCATTCCCCCACCCCGACTTACGATCCGCTACCCGGACCTGAAATGTCTGATTGCCCACGGACTTTCCGCCAGTGATGGTGACCCAGTTGATATCGGAGCCGTCAGATGCCGGCTCCACAGTCGCCTCCCAACGGAGGTTAGAGCTGACATCCACACTGTACTCGTAGGCATTCTCCCAATCCCAGCCCAGAGGGGTCTCGATGACATACTTGTCACGACGCATGTCGTAGGGCATGCCATTGCCCTTAGGATAGATGATCTTATAGTCGAGCTGGAAGGAGCGGTAGACGCGGATCGGGAGCTTGTGGAAGATCCGCCCTCCGATCTCACCGGCATAGAGCGTAATGGTCGCCACATCGGGCTTCTTATTGTCCCCCATCGGCTTCGTATCAATGTACAGCTTCTGCGTACCGATCTGCTGGCGGCGCTTCTCAAGTACCGCATCATCAAACTTCGGATCCATAGAGTCATCCCAAAGGACAACCTTTTCGCCGTGGCTGTCGAGGACATAGATCCTCTGGATGAAGGACTCCCCTCTTCTGGTGGAGGGCTTCACATCGAAGAGACGCCAGCCAAGCCTCGGGAGGTTGGTGGTCACCTTGGTCGTCAGGTGATTCTCCTCCGTGGCATCGATCTTGTGCTTAGCCGGATCGGCAGTCAGTCGTACCACATCAGGGTGGAAGCGATTGATATTATCCTGCGTGATCGAGTACTGCACCTGGAGGTCATTGGTATGGATGCCGGTGGCACGTACCCAGCCAAAGGCATGGCGGGTATCACCTGCATTAAGCGAGTGGTACTGGAAGACTCCGACATTAAGCGTATAGCGCCGACCGGGACCTTCGTAGCCCTCCTGTGCAAGGTGGAGTGCACTGGTAGCCCAAGCGGCGGCATGCTGCTTGGTATCGCTAAACTTGCCCTCTGCCGGCGGGATGAGCGTCAGAGCGGGAGCATTGGTGTAGACATAGGTAAGCCGGTCCATCTGCTCTTGATCGAAGACAAACATACTCTGAGCGATGCGGAGGAAGTAGCGGCCGAAGAAGACCGTCTCTGATGTGCCGAGATCGCTCCACTCCGCTACGGAGTAGACGAGTGCCTGACGCTGATCATCCCCACCCGCCTTGATAGCAGCAAGGGCTGCCTCTAAGCTGTCGTAGCCGTCGGCAGACAGACTCTTGACAGTGACGCGGTAGAGTGTGTTGGCGGTGAGCTGCTGCTTACCTTTGATCTCCTTGGGGGCAAAGAAGTAGTAGAACTCTTTCCCTGAGGCGTTCTTAGCCTTAAATACCACGTAGACCATCTTGCCATCGGGATGATTTGGATAAACGTATGCACGCTCACCGGCATTGTGGGTGGTGGGCTTATCAAGTGCATCCGGAGAAAGAGGCTCACCGGTGAGGGTGGCTCCCTTGGGGGCGGAGACGAGATAGGTCTCACCGATGGTGATGCCCTTAGCCCCCTTCACCTCGATAGCGGCAGCAAGTCGCTTGACAGGGACATTGCCGGTCACCTGACCGGAAGAGTTGGCAGTCAGCACTGCTGTCCCATACATCACGAGGGGCGTGCGAGCGGTGTCGCTCGTCTCAGTCACAGCGAGGGACTCAAGCTTCTCGCGTGTGAGACCGGAGGTGGTGTAGGCGACCCGTCCTTTGGCATTGGCCACCACTGCGACGAGCACGGCGGTCTCGTCGGTCCCCTTGTAGGAGATGTTGTCGACCTTCACAGAGACAGCGCCTCCGGAGGAAGAGGGAACACTCTTGCCTTGAGCCGAGCCTAAGAGTGTGGTGCCGGCCTGATCGAATACAAAGACATCGACAGAGGTGATCTCATTCTCCTTCGCCAGCCCCTGCTCGCTGTCAGCACGGAGAAGCTCCTCGACCTGAGGTTGCTCAGGGGTGATCGTCAGGGTGAGACCGGTGAGACCACCGGCGGGGCGGAGATCATCCTCTCGTGATGCTGTACAGGAGGAAATGAGGGCGACTGCCAGCATCAGCAGTAGCGGCAGTGCTGAGTTCCTTATTATCTTATCCATAGGTAGCATCATTATTTATCGGTAATCTTTATACATCTGACGAGCAGGCCCTCTGCGGTCTTAGTCTTAGTCTTAGGAGGAGCGAAAAACTGCATACTGTTATCATACCCGAGGAGGCAATAGCCTGCTAGCGATGGGGAATCGAGGTTATAGATCGCATATTTCGCCTTGGGGGTAGCGTCATCTACATTCCACCAGTCCTGGAGTGAACCGTCGGTGTCGCGCCAGCCTCCGAGGGGAATATAGAGCGACTGCTTCTGATCCTTAGACATATAGAAGTAGCCCATAGCATTCTTACGGAATTGTGAGCCTCCGTCCCTTGTTCCATCGATGGAGATCTGGTCCCCTTCGATCATTGTCTTAAACTCATTTTTGAAGGGGATCCTGTATCCCTCGGGGCAGGGGTCAAGTCCCTCACGTTTCTTTCCGGGATTCAATTTAAACCACTTAGGATTACGGAAGAGCTCGCTGTCCCAATTATCCCGAGCCCCGCTGGCAATAAACTTGTGATACTGAGGATCGGCTGCGGGCAGTTGCTCCTCAGGGCTGACGATGGAGGAGCTGCCGGTGCCGGGAGCGTCTCCCAGTCGCCTCGGCTGCCGTGATGCAAGGAGATCGGTCTTCTCCGCAGCGGTGAGACTCGTATTGATATTGCCGGCAAGGAGATCCATACCATTGTACTGGTAGCCATCCGGCACGCGACCGGTCTGGTAGAAGGCGCCATTGACCCGCACGCGGTCAAATCCTGTGATGACGGCGCCACCCTTCCACTGCTCGTAGTGAGCGTAGGAGAGGGCACCCATATTGCGATCAAGCCATACCTGACCATTATCAAGCTCAATAGCCTTATACCCTCCCTGCTCCACGCGGATATAGGCGGGGTGATTGGTCCCATCGTAGATCTTGATCATACCGATGCGGAGGATATTCATCCGAGCCTCGACGGGCTCGACGGATATCTCGAGGGTCTGATTATCAATCTTTTTCAACGTTAGCCAGTTGCCGGTCGAGGCAGCGGTGCAGTAGGTGTCGACCACCCCCGCCTTCCAGTCGTAGCTATGCGCACGGACAGTGATCTTCGTGGATAGAGGACCGGAGGCCTTATCACCGACGAAGGCAACATAAGGACGTGCCTGGATGTACTGGATCGGCAGCTGACGGATCACGACTCTGAGAGGACGTTTGTAGTCCTTAGGAGTGATGACCAGCTCACAGACGCGAGGCTCATCGTTGTCATCCTCATTCTCAGAGAGGGTATGGAAGGCGATCTCTGTCGACTCACCCTTGTTGAGGGAGGTCGGTAGCTTGCCCTCCATCTCGAGCCAGTCAGGTGGAGTAGACTTGCCATTAAAGGTGTAGGTGAGAGACTTGGGGTCACTGCCGAGCTGATCAGAGAGGATCATGAACTTCCCCTTTGCTCCCTCATTGGCACTTAGAGTAACAGTGTCTTGCGTCAGGACGATATACTCATCATCGTAGGAGAGGCTCTCATCCTCGTCGAGCGACCAATCCTGCGGGGTAATGGTCAGAGGACCGAGGACGCGCATCTTCTCGCCGTAGAACTTAAGCTCATAGCGGTACCACGTATTGCGACGGATGGCGTAGAGATCCTCGTCATCGCTCCGATTGGTAAGGGAGATCGTGTACTCTTTAGTCTGGGACGCATCAGTAGCGCGACCAAACTTGAGGGTAAAGGAGACCTCGTGTTTCCTGTCCTTCTTCTGATACAGCGAGGGTATGTAAAGGTGGATCGCGGGGTGCTTCGCATCAGCAGAGGCTGACTCCGGATCCTTGGTGAAAGATCCGTAGTACTTGCCGGCCGGCTCCGTCTCATCGGTAGTGGTGCGGAAGATCGGCGACTTCCAGAGCATGCTCACCTGTATCGGCTCTGCCCAGGGAGTGCTGAGCTTGGTGGGGGTATTAAACGTGTTCGCCTCTTTCTCGTCGAAGGACTCGGCGATGTTGCTAAGCAGGATCGGGCCCTCCTTTGACTCCACGGTGATCTTCGGGTCGACCACCTCAGACGGGGTCGGAGCAGCTACTTTGGCACTGCTCTTCTCCTTGATCGCAGTCGTCTCACTCTCGAGTGGGAAGAGGGGCTGCTCGTAGCCTCCCATACCCTTGAGCGAGTACTCGAGGAAGCGGAAGTCTGTCGGCACATTGCCGTCCTTCTCGTGATAGGCGGTCAGATCCTTATCAGCCGTAGTCAGGCAGACATCGAGGCGGGCAAAGGTGCGCTCGAGCTCGATATCGGGAGATACCACCTGTGGCACAGCCGTACTGGAGGTGATGGTAAAGTCCTGAGAGCCTACCATAGGCATGAAGCGCCGAGGCAGCTTCGTCACCGTATTGGGCATCAGGTCGAGCGAAGTGAAGGCGGTCTCCTTAGACGTGAGACCACGAGGATCTGCCGGGTTGGTAGTACTCTCAATCGCCGAAGTGAGGGCTGGAATGGAATTGGCTACAAGGACAAACTTGTAGTTGCCAGGCTCCAGCTCGAGATCCATCGTCAGGGCGCTTGACTCTGTGGAGGCGAAGTGGCGTACCTGACTATTGTTCTGACTCAGCTCCTCGAGGTCCTCGATCTTTGAGAGAGGGCTTAATTTGTCCTCCTTGAGGCTCTTGCAGCCTGCCGCAAAAGCATTGGTGTAGTAGATCCAGGCAGACGAGGGCTCTGGATCTCCCTCCGGGTAGATGTAGAGGACAGCGAAGTAGACGGCACTCTCGTAGTCGAGCCCCAGCTCTGCATGCTCCTTCCATATACCGTTACCGACCTCTTTCACCGTACCGACAGCACGTGTCGAGGGGCGACTGCCCGGGAGTGAGTAGGAGTCTATCGAGGCAGCGATGCGGACATGGCGTGCCCCGCCATCGCTCTCACCGGTGGGGCCACTCTCGCCCACCTCCTTCTGGCAGCCCGAGAGCGCCACTAAGAGAGCGAGGACCACTCCGGCGATCCCCGGATACCGGAGACCTATCTTGTGATGAATAGTCATAACTATACTCAGAAGTCGAGGTTACGGAATACGAGGTTCCAGTCGAGGATACGTGCCTGTACGGCAAAGTAGGTTTCCTTAGGCTGGTCCTCCATAAGGAGGATCCAGATATCAAAGTCGTGATTGCGCTCCAGACGGAAGGGATTGGCCGTCTCCGCGAAGGGTCCATCGTAGCAGATATAGTCCTTCAGCAGGTCAAAGGAGTAGACCACCTTATGGAGATCGGCGTCGATGATCTCGATGGGGTAGTCGAGCGACTGATCCAGAAGGAGGATGTCAAAGAGCCCCCGGATCGCCTTACCATGCTTACCCGAGGCATCCTCGATCTTGGTGGTGTACTCAAATGGTGAGTCGGGCAGCAGAGACCCATCGCCACCATAGCGGCTATTCCGCGATCCGAAGCGGATCGTGTACTCGTGGTCCGGGTTGAGTCCCTCTACGGTGATCTTCACCCGATTGGTGATCTGGCGGAAGTCGATATGGACGCTGTCGAAGACTGTGCCGATACGCTCCTGCTGATCGAGGATCTCCTTAGCCTTGCCGGCATAGAGTGGCGAGGCATTAGCCTCCAGGGTGCTGCCCTGCTTGGCGAGCGAGACCATCATCTCGCTGAGGGGAGTACCGGGCTTGAAGCCGTCAAAGTCGTACTGAGCAAGGTTGGAGCCACTCCAGGCATAGAAATTGGTCTTATGTCCGGGGCGGTAGAAGTCTGTCTTGAGGCGGTAATCGGGGACAAAGGCGGAGGGCTTGTCTGCGATCTCCGTGATCATCTTGCCATCCTCGTCAAAGGCGAAGATCCGGATCTCCCGGACGGTCTCCGAGTAATTGATCGTCTGCGGGTAGAGGATGTCGAAAGAGAAGATGGTTCCCTGAGGACAGTCGGAGAGGTCCTCCTTGATGCTGCTATGGCAGCCGGCCACGAAGAGAGAGGCGACAGCGACGGCCAGCATCCCTCTGAGAGACTTGATCGTATGGTGCGATGAGTTATTCATTGCTCTATATCTCTTATATAAATTATTGTCTTAATTACATCAGCTCCAGAGTATGATCCATAGTATTCCACTGGAGCGGTGTGGCTGTGATACGGATCACATTCTCCCTGCCATTGATGGGAGGAATATTGGGTTCCGGCTCCCAGGGATTGTCTCCCGGCTCGGGGATATTGGGGTCATCAGGATCGACAGGGTCGTAATTGAGACCCAGACCGGTGATGCTATTGAGGATCAGGTCGTAGATGTTATTGCGGCGGGTGTCGCAATTGAAGACCGGTCCCCCCTCCGTAGTACGCTGCTCATTGAGCGGAGAGAGGTAGACCATCTTCCCGCCCTCATACTTGCGGATCTTACTATTACCTCCTGCACGAGCAGCGAGGAGCGTGTCGTAGATGGTGTGATCGTCGATACCGTAGTAGAAGGTCGTAGGCTGGTCATGCACCAGCAGGAAGCTCCTCGTGGACGCCTTACCATCTGTGGTATAATAGTCCTTACCCTCCTTGATCGTCTGCTTCTTCTTCTCCTCTTCGGAAAGATCCTTAAACCATTTCGTATCGGTGACATCAACCCAATACCAGCGGTCTGCCGTGGGCTCGGATGCATCGATATCCTTCAGCAGCTGCTGATCAAGAAGCTCGGGGGAGGTTGTAGCAGGATCGCTCACCGCAAAGCCCTTGATAGCGGACTCTTTGGTAGGATATACCTTGTGGCGGGAGAAGGTCACCTCATCGTTGTCGATCTGGAAGCCCTTGGTAGGGGTCAGACCGGTATAGATCTTCACGTAAGTGACATCCTTGTAGGTGACATCCTTTTCATAGGGAGTGCCTGCCTTTGTCTCGTTGAGGGCATGCTCGAGGAAGTAGATCCTGTCCTTTGTAGAGAGACCACCATCGTTGTTCTTCACCTTACCTGACTCAAAGAGAGAGACGGGTCGAGCATCGAAACTTTTAGACAGCCCCTTGTCGGAGAGCTTCATCAGGTCGTAGCCCCCCCCCTTGCCCTTTCCCTCAGCGGAGACGGTCTTGAGATCCTTGTACAGCCCATCATCACCGAGGTGAAGACTGCCCGCATGATCGGTGAAGAGGTAAGCGCTCTTAGCTGAGCCTGCGATGGCCCACTTCATTTTATCAGGCTTGAGGAGGCCATAGGTCTCCTCCATCTCCTTGCCCGTCATCTCCTTGGCTCGGCGGAGCTGGACCTTAGAGACTACTCGCTCCACGTCAAGGCGCACATCGGTGCACTCATCCTCTGAGAGGGTGTAGAAATTATTCTCCTTGTCAAAGGTGGAGCTCATCAGGAAGCTCTCCCCAATCATCCGATCGATATCGGCGAGCGAGACAGTCGACTTGCTGGTGTAGTCGTTGCCGCGGAGCCCCAGTCGTGAGCTATTAATCACCGCAGCGATGCGATGACGGGAGGTGGGGTTGTCCAGCTTTTCCTCAAACTTAGCGCTCCACTTATTGCCATCCTTAGGGTCAGGGGTAAAGCTACGCGAAGCAGTCAGTCCGAAGTCCTCTCCGATGAAGAGCTGTCCATCGCGGATCTCATCCTCGGGGGCGATGCCGGGCACCTCAGGATCCTGACCATCGGTGATGGCGCGGGCTCCCGTAGCGAGGGTGCGAGGGGTGACCTGCAGCTGTATCGCGGAGCGATAGCCGTCGGTCGGCTCATCGGAGTGTCCCTTGCAGCCGGCAAGAGGCAGCAGCATTAGCGCCGAGACGACTAAGTGGGGTAGTATGTACTTCTTCTGCATGATGAAGTTATTTATTGCGGCTCTCACTGCGGAGCGCCATTACTTATTGCTTTTGGTGGGTAGGGGAGCGGTCAGGCGCCCCTACCCTGTGCGGGGCTTAGGAGCCCACGCTATTTATCTCCTGATCAGTACGGATCAGAGACCGGAGGTACCTCCGGTAAAGTCGAGACCACGCTGTACAAGGTTCCAAGAGAGTACGGTGCACTCTACCTGCATGCAGGTCTTGGTGTTATTGACAGGAGGGTTGCTAGGCTCCGGCTCGAAGGGGTTATCCTCACCGGGGGTGGGGATGTTCGGATCACCCGGGGTCTTACCCTTATCGGGATTGTTGGGGTTGTTAGGATCGTCGGAGTTATCCGGATCGATCGGATCAATGGTGGTATTGTCACCCGGAGTCTTGGGCTCCAGACGCTTCGGATCCTTCGGGGTGTCGGGATCGTTGGGGTCGTAGTTGAACCCAAGACCGGAGATGGTGCGGAGCTTCAGGTCGTAGATGTTGTTACGACGGGTGTCGCAGTTGTAGACCTTATTGACCTCACCCTGGGCATTAAGCGGAGAGAGGTAAACGACGTTGAAGTCCTTGTCAGCGCCCCAGTACTTACGGATCTCTTTCTTACCGTCAGCGAGAGCTGCAGCGAGGGTATTGTAGACAACGGCATCCTCACCATCACCGGCAGCGTAGAATTCACCTGCCTTATCGTGTACGAGGTAGTAAGCGGTCTTATCATCACGATCAGCGAGGACATCAGCCTTCACCTTCTTGTAGATGTTATACCACTTAGAGTCCTTGCTGACAACGATAAAGTACCAGCGCTCGCCGAAGTCTTCCTCAGTGGCGGGCTTGACGTCAGCAGCCTTGAGACCACCGACGTAAAGATCCTTGGCCTGGTCCATCTCAGGCTTCGTAGACTGTACCTTAGCGTCTACCTTCTTACCATTCTTGATGTCGATCTTACCGTAGACCTTCACGTAAGCAACGTCTCCGTAGGTCACAACTGCGGGCTCGTAGGGAGTGGTTGACCCCTTTACGGTCTCCTTGAGGGCGTGCTCGAGGAAGTAGATACCATTCTCGAGGGACTTACCATTCTCACCGGCATCAGCCTGACCCTTGTCGAGGTCTGCACCGCCGGTGAGGACGTTGCGAGTCTTGAAGTTCTCCACACCCGCCTTGGTGTCATCATACTGACCGACGATCTTAGCGTAGTCGCTCTGCTTCATCAGGTCGTAGACCTTGACCCCCTTCTTGACGCCATCAGCAGTCTTACCGCCCTTGGCAGAGATGGTCTCGAGATTGGGGTAGAAGCCGTCATCCGTCAGAGAGATGTCAGGCTTGGTAGAGCCGGCGTAGTCGGTAAAGAGGTATGCCTCCTTGGCAGAGCCGGCCATAGACCACTGAAGTGTGGAGGGATCGATGACACCATACTTCTTGGCTCCATCGACGTTGACTTTATCAGCCCAGAGCTGAGCCTTGGAGACCACGCGCTGGAGGGTAAACTTGAAGAAGTTCTTATTCTCACCCTTCGGGTCTTTCACGCCGTCCTCGATCGTCTGAGTATTGGAGGTCTCAGCAGCCGAGGTAGACATGGCAAAGCCATTATCGGCAGAGGCCAGCTTATCGATATCAGCGATCTTGACGGTCTTGTCCTTGTCGAGGTCAGCCTTGGTAAAGCCAAGAGCGGCCATGTTGATCAGCGGAGTGATGGTCACGTTGGCACCGGGGTTGGTCTTGATCACCTTGCTGGTCCAGACGTTGCCTTTAGGCTCGAGGAACTCCACGGGGATAGCGGGACGATCACTGATCAGGAGCTGACCACTCTTGATCTCGTTCTCCTCCTTGGTACCCTCTACCTCCTTGTCCTGACCATCAGTGATGTCAGCACGGTTGCCAGACTGGGCCTTGAAGTAGGAGACGGAGAGCTGGAGACCGGTCGTGCCCTCGTCTGTAGGCTCTACGCCATTGTTAGTCTTGCTGCAAGCCGTAAAGGCAAGTGCCACGGCAGCTGCTGCAAGTACTGTTGCTACATTTTTCATAAATCTAAATGTTGTAAAACAGTGAGTAATATATTGATTGATTGTAGAAATGTCTGTTATAGTCTTATCGGGGGGCGCTTATCATCGGACGAGTCGGACGAGTCGGACAAGTCGGACGGCGCAATGGCCCTATCAGAGGCTCTCGATGAGCTTGCGAAGCTCGGCGAGGTTGTCGGCGGCACGCTTGTCGCCCTTGGAGACAGCCTCACTGAAGCACTTCTCCGCCTCGTCGTACTTGCCGGTGAGGGCAAGGGCGATACCGCGGTTATTGAGCGTCTCGGCAGTCGGAGCCTTGACCTGATCGAGTCGGGTGAGGGCTGCGGCGGCATTCCCGCTCTCCAGCTCAGCAGCAGCGGCGTTGGTCAGCGCAGCGGGCTCGCCGGGGAAGTACTTCTCGGCAATGGCGAAGACCTCCTTGAAGTCCTCACTGCCGACGGGATAGCTATTGGCGACGAGATACATCTCGTTAAGGCTGAGGAGCTTCGGCGCAGTCTTGATCCGCTCGCGTGCCTCCTCGAGGTTGAAGCCCCGGACGGTGTAGCGGAAGGCGTAGTCGGTGCGGCGTACCTTGGCGTAGAGTCCGGCGTCGGATACCAGCTCGCGGAAGGGGGCGCCGCCATTGAGGCTGCGAACCTTCGGGTCGCGGGCGTCGCCGCTGTAGTTGTCGATTATCTCCTGTAGGTCGGCCTTGTAGCTGAGGTCGGACTCGCGGATGAGCTGCTCCACACCTGCCCAGTCCTCACCACGTCCGGCGACGCTCATGTCGGAGCGCTTGATGCCGTGGGTGCGGCTGAGGTAGTCGGCGAAGGACTTCGCGCGGCGCTCGGAGAGTGCCTTATTGTACCCCGCCTTGCCCTCGGGTGAGGCCCAGCCCTCTACGGTCATGCCGGTGAGGGTGATGTCCTTATTACCGAGCACGGAGCGGACCTTGCTGTCCACATCATCGAGGACGGTGGCATTTTGCTTATAGCCACGGTCGATATTGTGCTTCGCGACGCGGAAGGCGATGGTAGCGGAGTACTTGTCGGAGCGGTTCTTGATCTTCTCTGCCACAGGTACCACGTAGGAGGTGTGGTAGGTGGGGCGGTAGGGCTCTGCCTTGACGAAGGGGGTGAGGAGCGTCATCGTGGCGGTGCCTCGGTCGCAGTCGGCGCATCCGGTGAGCCACTCGTCGATGGAGAGGACGGCTCCGCGCATACGCTTGTCGTAGGGGACCGTAGCGCTGTAGCGGATGGTCTGCGGGAGACCATTCTGTCGACGGGTAATGCTCTGAGGACGAGCAGCAGAGTAGTAGTCGGGCGTGTGTCCGAATGAGAGCTGGCGACTGAGAGCCTTGTCACGGGTCCCGCCGACGATGTAGATCGGCTCGAGCACCTGCTCGTAGGAGCCGTCGGGCTGTGCGATCCTCGGGGTGAGGATGATGAGGTCGTTGCTGC
>ERZ1673749.1460-NODE-1460-length-16032-cov-4.217312_pt1 | contig 16032 bp, 14 predicted proteins | sample MGYA00580204_ERZ1673749 | MGnify/ENA primary metagenome ERZ1673749 (study PRJEB41218, sample SAMN15661745) | gut metagenome | host: Homo sapiens | place: Canada: London | collected 2015-08-20/2019-03-30 | study: EMG produced TPA metagenomics assembly of...
GACCTCTCTTAATACCTTCTACTAAGGCTGAACCTGCAACTCCACCAAAGATTGCTTTAAAGTTAAATGCATCTTTGAAAATCATTCCAAACATTGATGGAATATTTGTAATATTGATAACGATCATTACAAGAGCCATAACTACGAAAATAACTCCCATGATTGGCACTAGTAAAGATGTATATTTTATAATTCTCTTTCCACCACCAAGTACACAATATCCTGCAATTATTGCAAGAACTGCACCGATTATCCAAGAAGTTTTTCCTGGTACGTAGAAATCATAAACTCTAAAAGAGTCTTGAAGGTTAAAAGATGCAAGCATATTAAATCCTACTGCATAAGTTGCAATAAGAGCTATTGCAAATAAAACTCCAATTCCTCTTGATCCAATGGCATTTTCTATGTAGTAAGAAGGTCCACCATAGGATACTCCATCATCTCCACGTTTTTTATAAATTTGTGCAAGTGTTGATTCTATAAATGCTGATGCACCACCAATAAGTGCGATAATCCACATCCAGAATACTGCACCAGGTCCACCAAGGCAGATTGCGTTTGCAACACCAACAATATTACCAGTACCTACTCTAGATGCAGTTGATACCATAAGTGCTTGGAAAGAAGATACATCATCTTTTCCTTCTGGTTTTTCTGTGATAACTTTAAATGCTTCACCTAATAAATTAAATTGTATAAATTTTGTTCTGATTGTGAAATAAAATCCACAGGCAAGTAATACAATAATTAATATTGGATAATATAAGACGCCGTTGACGGCTGATAATAATTCTCTCATTTTCTACCTCTCTAATAAATTGATAAGTCTAATTCTTGCGATAAATGTTCTAGCATTCTAACTCCACTGTAAGAGTTACCATGCTTGTCAAGTCTTGGAGCATAAACTGCAAGGCCTGTTTTATTTTTTGATGCAGTTACAATACCTCCACCAACTCCTGACTTGGCAGGTAGCCCTACTCTTATTGCAAAATCTCCTGAATAGTCATAAGTACCACAAGTTGCCATAAGTGATCTTAAAACTCTGGCTTCTTTCTTTGTTATAATTTCTCTACCTTCAGTGTCAATGCCGTTATTTGAAATAACATAGGACATATGAGCTAGGTTTTCTGTATTAACAAGAATTGAACAAGCTTTAAAATATGTATCCAAAACTTCTTCTACAGGTGTGTCACTTGGTAGAAGTTCTCTTGATAACATTAAGTAAATAAGAGTCCTATTTGTGAAAGAAGATTCTTTTTCTGACTGTGCAATTTCTCTACTGTAATCAACGTCTTCTCCCAAAAACTCGCTTGCCTTTTCAAGTATTACATCAAAAGTTTTTTCTCTATAAACATTATATAAAATAGCTACTATAATAATTGCTCCAGCATTGATAAAAGGATTAACTGGAATCCTCTTTTCAGAAAGTTCTAGTTCAATGACACTGTTAAAAGGTTTTGCAGATGGTCTTACTCCAACATATTTTTTCAATTCAGCAACCTTGTAATTTTCCATTGCTAGAGAATAAAGAATTACCTTTACAATTGATTGAATAGAAAATCTAACTTTAGAGTCACCAACACTGTGAAGCTCACCATCTTCGATTGTAGAAATTGCAACCTTATTGGCATTAACTTTTGCAAGTTCAGGAATATAATCTGCAACATTACCTTCATGTAGGTATTTTCTGCCTAAATTAAGGGCTTCTTCTAAAATTTCTTCTGTATAAATTATTGTTCTCACCTCCCTTTTTATATTTGGAATTGTTTTCCCTACGTAAATAGATTACCATATTAAAAAATCTTTTTCAATGTAAAATTTCAACCTGATAAATTTATAAAATTTGGGAAATCATTTTTTTAATCACAAAATATTTTTTTCAAAAGATAAGCTGTAAAATTAAATGCGACACAAATAAAATATAAAAAACTCATACTAACTTCGTGTAAAATGTTAATAGCGACAAAAACAAACACGGAGGTTAATATGAGCTATAAACACCTTACACTAAACGAAAGAAATAATATAGAAGTATTAAACAAAAAGAGAGACTCCAGTTAAGGAGTCTCCCAAATATTTGGCATAAAGCCAATAAAAAAATATTAAGTAAAATCATTCTCTTATTATTAAGTATTAAAACTTATTTTATAAATACAAACAAATATGATAAATAAAAATTACTTAAGTATAATAAAATTAAAGTTCCACGTTTTTATCAAAATCAGCCTTGGAAATAAAAGCCTTAGCTCCACTATATTGAACCATCAAATAATCATCATAAACTTCAAGAACTCTCACAAAATCTCCAGGCTTGGCAGTATAAAGAACCTTTGCACCAGGTACCGTTTTTTGAAGTAGATTCATATTTGACTTAACAGGATAATCTCCATTAATGACATAAGCCTTTTGATTAATGTTGTTAGTATTATTAATATTAGGATCGTTAATAGTATTACTTGCTGGAGCTTCTGTTTGAGTATTATCTGTAGTTTCGCCTATATCTTTATTAGCTTGACCTTCCTTACTATTAGTAGAGTCTTTCCCTTTATTTTCATTTTGGAGTTCATTAAAAACAGAATTAACTTCCTTTGTTCTCTTGGACTCATAGACCTCTTCTTCCTTTTTACAAGCAGTAAGGCTAATGATTAATAAAGATAAAATTCCATATAAAAATAATTTTTTTCTCATATCTAACCTCGTCATTTCCAAAATTCATACCATTTTTTCTCTGGTTTAACATCTAAAAATATTATATCTTCAAAATTAGAAGATATAAACTTATTATTAATAATTCTATTAGGATTAGCACAGGCTAATAAATCAAACCTATCTTCACCTAATAAATCCTTCAAAATCTTAACCTCATTATTAAGAATAGGATTTCGCCAATCACTCCTGTGTGAATCTGTACCTATTATATGAATCATATTTCTTGAAAGAAGTTTTTTAACTGTCTCTTCGATGTCTCCACCACAACTGATAGATTCCATATTCATCTGCATTAATACACCAGATTTAATAAAATCCAACAGAAAATTTTCATCTTCTTGAACATAGGAATATCTTTCAGGGTGAGCAAGTATAGGCATAAGCCCTCTTAATTGCAATCCATATATTAAGTCCTTAGCAAAAAGAGGTTTAGAAAACATTGGAAATTCTATTAAAATATATCTAGAATTATTGAGGGTTGAGATCTTATCATTGTCATAATCTTTTAAAATTTTATCGTCAACCATGACTTCATTGCCAGGATAAATAGAAAAATCTATTCCCCTATTATCAAGTTCCTCTCTCAGTTTTTCCAATCCAGCATTTACCATACTTTTATCAACAATAAATTTATTCCTATAATAATGAGAAGTTAATATAGCACCATTAAAGCCTGATTGCAAATACATATCAACCATCTTTAAAGATTCATCCAGATTTCTGGAGCCATCATCCACACCAAAAATCAAGTGGCAATGTATATCAATCATAATTAATAATACCCGTACCCATAACCATATTTTTTGTGTTTAATAGGAACCATATTTAAACAAGCACCTATAACATTACCGCCAACTTGATTGATATTTCTAATAGCATTTTGTAAGTCTTCCTTCTTAGTTAAACCATGATTAACAACTAAAAGAGTACCATCTACTTTGGTAGATAAAATTGCAGCATCAGTAATTAAATTAACAGGAGGCGTATCAACAATAATATGGTCATAAGAAGCCTTTAATAAATCTAGAAGCCTTTCCATAGCATTTGAACCCAGAAGTTCTGAAGGGTTAGGTGGAATAGGTCCTGATAAAATTACATCTAAGCCAGAAATATTCTCATCACTTGTAATAGCATCTCCAACTTTAATGGAAGCTGTCAAAATATTTGTAAGACCAATATTATTTTTGATTCCAGAAATCTTAGAAACTGTTGGATTTCTAAGATCACAATCTATCAAAAGAACCTTATCGCCGTTTAAAGCAAAGGACTTAGCAAGTTCAAAAGCGATAGTAGACTTTCCTTCAGATGGATTAGTAGATGTAACTAAAATAGTTTTTAATTTTCTATCAACTTCTGAAAATTGAATATTAGTACGAAGAGTACGAATAGATTCATCGAAGGCAGAAGTATTGCTGTAATAATGATTTTTACTCATTTTTTGGCTCCTTTCTTTAAATCATCAGTTTTCATAAGAGGCACTGTGCCTAAAACTGGAATATTGAATTCATTAATAATTTCATCAGAACTTGTAATAGATGTGTCCCCTATTTCCTTAAGAAAGGCTATACCAAGACCGACTATAAGACCAAGAACAAGACCTATGGCAGTATTTCTTGCTACTTTAGGTGAAGAAGGTTTGTCAGGCAAGCTTGCTCCATCAAGAATTTGAACATTATCAACATTCATAATCTTTGTGATTGACTCCTTAAAAATTTCAGAAGTTTCATTAGCAATATCCATAGCCCTCTCAGGGATAGTGTCAACAACCTTTACAGAGATTATTTGAGTATCCCTAACAGGTTCAATAGAAACTTTCTTTGAAAAATCTTCATAATCCATTTTTAAAGCAAGATTCTCGATAACCCTATCAGCTATACCCCTTGACTTAACTATTTCTGAATAAGTAGAAACCAAAGCTCTGTTTGCTTGAATTTCATTGTAATCTACATTAGCTTGTTGTTGATTTTGTACTTGCTCCGCTTGACTATTTCCTACTATCATTGAGGTATTAGCCTCATACTTTGGTGTTATCAAAAACTTAGAAGCCCCAAAGACAATAGCTCCCAATAATACTGTTGATATTAGAATCAATATTATATGATTTTTTAACTTTTTTAATAATTTTAAAATATCAATTTCTTTTTCCTCAAACATATTACTCTCCTTCATAATCAATATAACTATCTTTTTTTCTTAACCTTAATAAAACTGCTAACATTATCCAAAATTCTAAACTCGTTAAATACGATCCACTAAAGAATAAAGGTAAAAGTCCTAAACAAATCCATAATAAAGCAATACCATATTTTTTGCTTTCCTTAGTTAGTAGAGAACTAAATACTAAATATAAAATAAACAACAATATAAAACTTCCTAGTATTAACCCAAATTCAACGTAAATTTCTAAGAATATATTATGCGCATACAATCCTGGATTTTCCATAAGCATCCTATCTCCTGCAATACCTATTCCTAAAAAAGGATGGTTATTAATTGAATGTTTCATAGTTTCATAGATTATATGTCTACCGCTATCGTGCCCTATATCATATAAAAGTAATTCTATTGTCCTACTTGTCATTCCTAAAATTTTATAAGTGAGATTATCTATAATCATCAAAATTTCTCTAAAATTTAAAGCAAAAATAATCATTGCTAATAAGATTAGTAAATATAAGGCGATTTGTCTTATTTTTAGATCTTTCAATCTTAAAATTTCTAGGAATGAGTATACAACAAAGCAAACAATCGGACCTCTAGACCCCAATAATATGATTAACATCAAATCTAAAATTACTTTTATTAAGTCAAGCAAATTTATTTTTTGTAAAAAATTTTTTGTGTATATTAATAAGGGAAATAATAAATAATATGACAAACCCATACTATATTCTTCATTATGAAATTTTCCTTTAATCAGTCCTATCGATAAAATTAATATAAATATTACAGATAAATTAGCTATTTTTTCCATAATATCATAAAAATTCTTATAATTTTTAATGCTATATGTATAAAGAAAAGTTGGCAATACCATTCCAAAAAAAGGAAATAGTATATCAACTATATACAAATTATTTTTGGGATAAAATAAAAAATTTATTAAAAAAATAATTATTCCTATTAAATATAAAAAAATAAATAAAAACCCATTTCTTTTAAGTACATATTTTAATGAGTATAAATAAATAAACCCCTGGGTTAAAATTGCCAATATTTTAATTAAATCACTAATTTGCCCTTCTCTATTATCACTTAAAATCCTAACAGTAAATTGAAATAGTAATACTAGTATAAATGACAGTACACTATAACTAATTTTTATATCAATTAAATCTTCAGAATTTTTTTGACTACTATCCAATTCCTCAATTCTACCTTCTTTTAAAAATTTTAAATTACCATTCACAAAAATCCCCTAAATAATCCGATCACAATTCTTAAACTATAAATTAGTGTATATTTTATATTATTTTATAAATTTCAATATAAATAGTTTTTTTTATCAAATATATATTTATCAAAAATAATCTTTACATCTAAAAGTATCTTTCTATTCTTATAAGAATAGAACTTCTTAATATCCTTAACTGACATATTTTTAAATTCATCATGTGCGACAGCAAATATTATGCAATCAACATCTCTAATATCTTCTGTATCATATATATTAACATCTATCCCTTTTTTAGCAAAGGCATAAGCAATAGTCAACCCAACATACCTTAATACAAAAAGAGCTAGTTTTTCTGTATTATTTTTTAATTAAAAAAAACTCAAAAATAACTTTTCGTATTACTAAAAACTTTTAGTATCAAATATAACTTTTGTATCTAATTTTTCTATTTTATCAAAAAGATGTTTATGTTTAACCATTATTACGATAAGATCTGTATCTGCTAGAAATCTATCAAATTCATGGTATTGATTTTCTACTATATCTTTTTTTACATATGGATCATAAACTTTTAACGGTTCTCCTAAATGTTCTCTTTGAAATTCTAATAATTGCAAAGTTGGAGATTGTCTACAATCATCTATATTTTCCTTATAAGTAAGACCATACAGACCCACTCTCGAAATATCCTTTATATTATTGTCTTTCATCATCTTATAAATTCTATTCAATACAAACCCAGGCATTGAGTCATTTATTTCCATAGCTGTCCTTATTAAATCTGTATCTCTAGGATAATCTCCTATTAAAAATCTAGGGTCTACAGCTATACAATGACCCCCTACTCCAGGACCTGGGGATAAAATATTTACTCTAGGATGTTTATTACAAATATCAATAATTTCATTTACATTCATGCCATGCTTATAACAAAGTTTAGCTAATTCATTTGCAAAAGCTATATTAACAGCTCTGTAAGTGTTTTCTATAACTTTTGTCATTTCAGCTGTTCTAATATCTGTTAAAACAATTTCACCCTTACAAAATGTTGAATAAATATTTTTTACATATTCACCAATTTTTTCATTATCAGCGCCTATAGTCCTATTGTTATTTTTAAGCTCATATATCATATTACCTGGAATAATTCTTTCAGGCGCATGAACTAAACTAACTTCATTTTCATTATTTCCCAATAATGGTCTTATATAAGTATCTATCGTACCTGGTGATATTGTTGATTCTATAACTAGGATAGAATTTTTTCTGCAAACACCCAATACATTTTTTACGGCATCTATTAGAATCTTAGGGTCTACTTTCATACTTTCATGGTTATAAGGTGTTGGAACCGAAACTATATATAAATCTGTAGTAGGAAGTTCTTCTACAAATTTTATTCCTTTATCATAGGCAAGATTAAATTCTTCTTCAAATTCATTCTCATCTAATAATAACTTTTTTTCATTTAAAGCTTTAACCCTGTCCTTATCTATATCATATCCAACAACATCATTGCCACTTGCAGCTAACATTATAGCTGTTGGCAATCCAATATATCCTAATCCAACTACACAAATCATTATTTATTTCCTTCCATATTATAATTATCAAAAGTGGCATTTATTGCCCTTAACAAATTTTTAGTCTGTAATATATAATCAAAATTTTGAGCTGACATCCTTGCATTTTCACAAATTGAATTATATTTTTTCTTATCCATTTTTTTGTATTTCATAATTTCATTAGCCAAACTCTTTGAGTCAAAATTTTCTATTTCAGAACCACACTTATATTTTTCAATAATAGAATAACCCATTTTCACAGTAGATATCACTGGTTTTCCTGAAGCTAAATACTCAAAAAGTTTATTTGAACTATTTCCTCTTGACCAGTTATATCTTTTATTAGAATAATTAAGAATATTAACTGAAGATTTAGACAAAATATAAGGTACATATTTTTTATCAACATAGCCTTTAAATATAATATTATCTAAGTTTAACAATTTTACTCTATTCTGTAACTCTTTTTTTTCATTACCATCACCAAAGATTAAAAATTCAATATTTTCATTTTTTAATTCATTGGCAGTATCTACTAAAAATCCTACATTATTCACTGGTCTAATTGCTCCAACATAGATAACTTTAAATATATTGTTTTCTAAATCATTATCGATTAATTGATTATTAATTAAATTTTCTTTGAATTTTTGTAAGTCAATCCCATTATTAATATAGAATACATTACTTAAATCAATATTACCTCCATTTTCCTTAGTTAGATTATGTTCTAACAAATAATTGAAATCACCTTCCTTAAGAAAAATTAATCCTTTTGCTTTTTCATAGATCCATTTTTCTCCCCTTAGTAAGAGTTTACCTAAAAAACTATCTTCTTCAGTAACACCATTATAAAAAAATACCTCTGGCCAAAAATCTCTTACTTCACAGATGCAAGGTACATTTAGTTTTTTACCTAAATAATTACCAACAATCATTGTCAATGGATGTGGTGATGATGCTATTATTACATCTGGTTTTCCATTTAATTTTGCTTCTTTTTTTGCTACTCTATATAAGTTTTTTGCAAAATCAAACATATTTATTACTCTATTTAATCCATTACCTATTGCCGAATGAGTTCTAACATAAATAAAAGGAACTCCACTTGAGTTATCTTTTATGTATAAATCTCCGTTATTTATTAATTGTTCATTAGAATAATGAAGGTAAGATGATGCAAAAACCGTTGCTTTGTGACCCATCTTTAATAGTTGTTTTGAAAAATCATAGGGTCTTGTTAGCCCTGTTAGCGTAGGTGGAGTAGCATAATGGTGAAAAAACCAAATATTATATTTTTTTTCTTTTATTTTTTCTTTCATTTATTTTACTCCATCTAATTTAATACAGCAAAAACTGTTTTAATCATAATTTTTATGTCATCCAAAAAAGAATAGTTCTTTATACTATTTAAATTATATTGCATTTTTATTGGAAGGATTTTCTCTATATATACCTTATCAACATCTTCTGCATTATTTAAAAGTTCTGCTTCATCTTTATATTCTATACTTGCAATTGAAGTAACTCCTGCTGGCAAAAGCAAAGTTGCGTACATTTCATTTGTATAATTTGCAACATAGTAATCACTTTCTGGTCTGGTGCCTACAAAACTCATATCTCCCAAAAATATATTTATCAACTGTGGAATTTCGTCTATCCTATATTTTCTTATTTTGTTACCTAACTCTGTTATTCTATTGTCCTTATCCACTGTTACTTGGCTACCAATTTTATCGGCATTTTCTACCATAGTTCTAAATTTAAATATTTTAAATTTTTTACCATACTGAGTCACTCTAGTGCTTTTGTAAAATACTTTTCCTTTAGAATCTAATTTTATTAGCACTGCCATTATTATAAATAAAGGTATAAATAATACTATCAATATAGCTGAAAGAGTAATATCAAATAGTCTTTTAAGTAAAAGCGAGAATCTTTTGTTATATAAAACTAAATAATAGGGATAAACTTCATCTTTTTTCATAAAATCAGGTAAATTTTCCCATTTTTTTAACATACTAAGTCACCTATTTAAGTTTTTTAACTATAAAAGTAAACTTGTCAATAATATAATCTACATCTTCATCAGTTAGTTTTGTATGAAGTGGTAAAGTTATTTCGTTTTTATAAAAATCATAAGCATTTGGATAGTTTTTAATACTAAATCCAAGATTTTTATAAGCAGTTAGAAGTGGCAATGGCTTATAGTGAACATTACATGCTACACTAAATTTTGCCATTTCTTCTATTAATCTATTTCTTACTTCAATGTTTATACCTGGAATTCTAGTTATATAAAGATGTCCAGAAGATTGATGATCATCTGTAAAGTGACTTAATGTTTTTATGCCAATTTGACTAAAAGCATTATCATATTTTTCAATAATTGACTTTCTTCTTTTTAACATATAATCATATCTTTTAACCTGTGCCAATCCAATAGAAGCTAATACGTCAGTCATATTACATTTATAGTAAGGACCAACAACATCATATTCCCAAGAGCCTAATTGTGTTTTACTTAAAGCGTCTTTAGACTGTCCATGTAATGAAAAAAGTTGATATTTCTTATATATTTGTTCATTATCTATACCATCAATATTATTCCAACTTACAACTCCACCTTCAGCAGTGGTAAAATTTTTCACAGCATGCAATGAAAAATTAGAGAAATCAGCAATTGAACCTACTTTTTTATTTTTATAGCTAGCTCCTAAAGCATGAGCTGTATCTGCCATTACTATAATTCTAGAAAAAGCTTCTTGAATTGTATTAGATGGTTTAAATAGACTTTTTTTTCTTTCAACTATATCAAAAATTCTATCATAGTCACAAGGTATCCCAGCTAAATCTACTGGTATTATGACCTTAGTATTTTCAGTAATTGCAGATTCTAGCATATCATAATCCATTTCAGTTGAATCTTTTTGAGTATCTACTAGTACCAGATTTGCTCCTACATGTTTAACAACTGAAGCAGTCGCTGTATAAGTATAAGCGCTTGTAATAACGTCATCGCCTTTTCCAACACCTAATAATCTAAGTGTCATTTCAGCTGCTGCAGTTTGAGAATTTAAACAAACAGTCTTCTCCGTTCCACATATTTTTGCCAATTCTTTTTCAAGTTCTTTTGTTTTTGGTCCAGTAGTAATCCAACCTGATTTTAAAGTATCTACTACCTCTGCTATTTCTTCTTCTCCAATATCTGGAGGTGAAAATTGAATAATCATACTTCTTTTACTCCTTATTTTTCCCAATATAAGTGCTAATTAATGAATTAATTGTATCTTTTATATTTATTTGGTCGACTTGTTCTTTATTTATTATGTCTTCTAAATTTGTAAAGAATTCTTCTTTTGAAAAGTCCAATGGCTTTCCTATAGCGATAGATTCATTTTCTGTTCCCCTTAAACATTCTTCTGCCATCAATTTTTCTTCATAAAGTTTTTCACCAGGTCTCAGTCCTGTATATACAATTTTTATATCAACATCTGGTGTAAAGCCTGATAATTTTATAAGATCTCGGGCTAGGGTATCTATCTTTACCGGTTCTCCCATATCAAGGACAAAAATTTCTCCACCTTTTGCCATTGAACCTGCTTGCAAAACAAGCTTGACTGCTTCTTTTATTGTCATAAAATATCTTATTATATCTGGGTGAGTTACTGTAACTGGACCACCCTCAGCAATTTGCTCTTTGAATAAAGGAATTACAGATCCATGTGAACCTAAAACATTTCCAAATCTCACAGCTACGAATTCTGTTTTAGGATCATCTTTTATTATTTTATTGGGGTCTACTAAATTTATTTTATCCCCATCACGTACTTCAATTTTCGGAAGAATCTTATAGTTTTTTGATTCTCTAACTTCATTAAGTCCTTGAATTATTTTTTCACAAATTCTTTTTGTGGCTCCCATTACTGAAGTAGGGTTTACTGCTTTATCTGTAGATATAAGGACAAATCTTTTAGCTCCATAAACTAAAGATAAAAGTCCTACAATATATGTACCTCTTACATTGTTTTTTATAGCTTCTACAGGGCTTTTTTCCATTAAGGGTACATGTTTATGAGCGGCTGCATGAAATATTATTTGAGGTTTATATTCTTCAAAGATGTTTTTAAGTCTTTGGTAATCTCTAATTGAACCTATTAGTGTTATAAAATTCAAGTCCCTACAATTTCTCTTAAGTTCTTGCTCTATTTCATAAGCGTTATTTTCATATATATCGAATATTATTAGTAACCTTGGACTATATTGGGCAATCTGTCTACACAGCTCTGAACCGATTGAGCCACCACCGCCAGTTACAAGAATAACTTTATCTTTTAAATAATCATAACTTTTGTTGTCAAATAATTTTACAGGTTCTCTTCCTAATAAGTCTTCTATTTTTATGTCTTTCATCTTAGACATAGAAATGTTACCAGCTACTAATTGGTATAGTCCTGGTAATGCTTTTGTTTCACACCCAGTTTCATTACAAATTTTTAATATAGCCTTTTTATCTTCATCAGTAGCAGAAGGTATTGCTACTAAAATTAAGTCTATGTCATATTTTTTTACTACTTCAGGGATTAAATTTCTTCCTCCGATAATTTCAGTATTATCAATAAATTTTCCCTTTTTGGATGGATTGTCATCTATAAAGAAAATTACTTTTATCTCAGTATTTTGTTCCCTATTTGATTTATTAATATCTTCTTTTATTGTTTGACCTGCTGAGCCAGCACCTATAATAATTGCTTTTTTAAAACTTTTGTCCTTTTTCAAATGATTATAATCTTTTTGAATCAACATTTTCTTAGAAAATCTAAGAGCAACTGTAAGAGTATATTGGAACAGAAAGCCAAAAATAAAATAAGATATTGGCATCCTACAAAAGAGTAAGTTTATACCCACTATATGAATAATTGTTGACAATATAACCCCTTGTGTTATATTTATTAGTTCATTATATGAAGCATATTCTAATATCATCTTATACATTCTGAAATATGAATAAACAGCTAGAGTTATGACAGTATTTATTAGAGCATAATTTCTAAATCCATTTAAATATATGCTTGGTATTTGGCTAAATTCTAAATCAAATCTTAGAAATAGAGCTAAAAAGTATGATAGGTTTAATATTAAAATATCAAAAAAGAATAATATGAAATTTTTATAGTTAAGAATTTTCCTATACTTATTCATTTGTTTTTTCTCCAATTAGTTCCTTGATTTGGTCTGATATTTCCCTTATGCTGCCTTCATCTGGAAGGTACATATATAAATTACTTCCTGGCATTGCATAGGATTTCAATCCCATTTTTCCTTGACCTTTTAAAGAAATGTTTTCTATGTTCCAAGAGCCTGGATTTGAAATTTCCATGTTAACTAATTTTAATATGTCTTCTCTTGGCATATCTGTTCTGACATATTCTTCAAATATTTGTAAATATTCATTCATGTTAAGTATTATTGATGGGTTTGATCCTTTTTTTATAAGTGCTTTAAGAACTTTTTGTTGGTTCTTGCCTCTTTGGATATCACCATCTTTAAAGGAATGTCTTTCTCTTGCAAAATCCAGTGTTTCTTTGCCATTTAGATGAATTGTTCCTTTTTCAAAGACTTTATCTCTTACTTTAAAGTTGTGGTCATTCTCCACATCTATGCCACCCAGTAGGTCTACAATTTTTTCTACTGATGTGAAGTTCACTCTAACATAGTAATCTATATTTACTCCAAATAAATTATTTATTGTTTGGACTGTAGAATTTATGCCATAGATACCTGAATGTGTAAGTTTATCTTTTTGATTATTTCCTTTGCCCGCTATAGGAACATAGGTATCCCTAGGTATTGAAACCATAAGAATTTTTTTATCTTTAGGTCTTATTGCCATCAAAATATCGGCATCTGTCCTTGAAATTTTATCTATTTGACCATATGAGTCAATCCCAGAAAAATATAGTAAAAAGCCTTCATTGTTATTTATTTTGCTATCTGGATTTTTTTCTGATTCATCTGAACTATCTAGGTTAGAATTTTTTAGATTTGAATTGTTATCATCTTGTATTGCATTTAGTGAAGAAAGGCTCTTATTTAATGTATATGGAACAAAAATGTTAAATGCGCATATTATAAAAAACATTATTCCTAACAAAACTTTGAATCTCGATTTCGAATTTATTTTAAGGCATAAAAATATACTTATAATTATATTGAGTAAAAGTATAATTATAAGTATCAGTCTGTAACTTTGAGGTAGTATATCATTTTTAAATAAAAAATATATAAAATATATGCTTGCTAAAATATTTACTATTAACAATGACTTTAATATCTTATTACCCATGTTTTTTCCTCTTCTAATTTTTTATATTATTATAGCTCTTTAAAATAATTTTTCTTGTAGATTCTGTTTCAATTAATTAAAGATCCTTTAAATATTATACATTTAATTCTTTTAAAAGGTCAAGCTATTATTTAAATTAAGGTGTTTATGTGAGGTAAAATTTTAGATTCTTATGTTATTTTATCATTATTATTAAATTAATGTATTTTTTATAAGCTGATAAGATATATTGATTCATATAAATAATATTTATGATATTAAATTTAATTTTTAAAGAAAAAACTATGGATTAAATTAGATGTTAATAAAAGGGACCAAAAATATTGGTCCAAAAATTTTTATGACATTAATTTATTTTACAAAAATTTTATAATCAGTGTAGCCTTCCTTATCCATATACTCATATGGGATGAAGTCAAGAGCTGCACCGTTGATGCAATATCTTAGTCCGCCCATATTTGCTGGTCCGTCAGGGAATACGTGTCCAAGATGAGAATCTGATGATTTTGATCTTACTTCTGTTCTCACCATACCAAAGGAAGTGTCCCTATCTTCTTCTAGATAAGTTGAAATAATTGGTCTTGAAAAAGATGGCCAACCACATCCAGCATCGAACTTGTCACTGGAAACAAAAAGTGGCTTTCTAGAAAGTTTGTCAACATATATTCCCTTTCTGTACTCATCATTTAATTCACTTGTAAAAGGTCTTTCTGTTCCAGCATTTTCCATTACATCATAGGAAATATCGTCTAGATAATCTCTTTTATTTTTGTTTAAAAATTCTCTTTCATCATCAATTATAGGATCATCTGCAAGACTCAAGTTCACATGACAATAACCCATAGGATTTTTCTCCAAATAATCTTGATGGTAGTCTTCTGCTTTTACAAAATTTTTAATAGGAGAGATTTCAACTGCAAGTTTCCCTAATTTTTCTTCTTCATATTTCATAAAATCTCTTACAATTTGTTCAGAGTCTTTGTCTTCTTCTTCCCAATAGATACCAGTCCTGTACTGTCTACCAATATCATTTCCTTGTCTATTTATTGATTTTGGATCTATAATTCTAAAGTAATGGAGTAAGATTTCTGTTAGAGAAATCCTTGAGAAGTCATAATAAATTTTAACAGTTTCTGCGTGATCAGTACTTGCTACAATTTCGTAGTTTGTATCATCACTTTTTCCATTAGCATATCCAACTACTGTCTTCTTTATTCCTTTTAAGTTTTTAAAATAGGCTTCTGTTCCCCAAAAACATCCACCTGCGAGATAAATAACTTTAATATTTTTCATATTATCACCTAGCTTACATTTACCCAAAAATTAGCAAATAAATTGAAAGCCTTCATCAACTCTATTCAAGGAAGAAACTTATGGTTCAAATTCTTTTATTTTCTATGACTTCCATGGGCTTGCTTTGATTTTAAATTAGTTTTATAAGCAAAGTTAATAAATTTTATAATAAAATTTTTAGTTTCTAAACAATAATCTTTCGCATTTATTTAAATATATTTAAATAAATATTTTAAAATAAAAATCTTATGCTTGTTATACTAGTTTTATAAAATGATAATACAAATCATTTACATGTTGTGAATATTTTGTAATCCTTCCATAGAATAAAACTCTTTACTAATTTCTTTAAATTCTTCACAAAATATTACACAACTTATATTAAGGAGGAATTATGAATAAAAAATTTAGACTGTCACTTGGCCTATTAGCCCTATCTGCAACTCTTCTTGTTGCTTGTAACAAAGAAGATACAAAGGAAGAGCCTGTGGAAAATAATGCCAAAGTTGAACAAAATTTAGAAGCTAAGAATGAAGACAAGGCTGCTGATGAAGTTGCTCTTGCTGACTGGGACGGAGAATGGAATAACATCGCCAACTATCTTGATGATCCTGGTCTAAAGGGAGCTTACGAAGAAGTTGCCAAGAGAGACAATATTACTGAAGAAGAAGCTAAAAAGAATTTTGCCGACCACGTTGCAGTTGATTTTGGAGCCCTAAAGG
>ERZ1673749.1472-NODE-1472-length-15936-cov-5.150431_pt1 | contig 15936 bp, 17 predicted proteins | sample MGYA00580204_ERZ1673749 | MGnify/ENA primary metagenome ERZ1673749 (study PRJEB41218, sample SAMN15661745) | gut metagenome | host: Homo sapiens | place: Canada: London | collected 2015-08-20/2019-03-30 | study: EMG produced TPA metagenomics assembly of...
TTGTCGACGGCTCCGCCCTCCTCTGCTCAGAGCCCGACCCCGGAGTTTGCCACCGCTCCGTGGCGGCAGAGTACCTCGCGGAGAAGGGGAACTTAGAGGTCGTGCACCTCTAGGTTCTATCCCGCGAACATCTGCCAGATAGCCACGCCCATGATGATCACGCCGAGTACGAACACGAACCAGGTTTCGGGTTTGTTGGCGTAGCGCTGGTAGTCCTTGGCGTAGCGGAACAGAAGCATCGGCACGATGTACACCAAGAATGTGATGAACACGCCGCCGACCACGGAGATCAGGTCCAGAATCGACGGGTTAACAATGCCGGCGATCACCGTGGTGACGAAGATGAACACGTAGATGCCCCAGCGCAGCTTCTTCGGATCCATGCGCTCAGCGACGCCAGGGGCCACGGCACGCACCAGGTAGGTGGTGCCTTCCTCAGCGCCCATGACGTGGCCGAAGTAGGACGAGGCGATCGCGCACAGCGCGACGATCGGGGAGAGGACGGCCAAAAACGGCGTGTCGGTCTCGTTTGCCAAGTAGGACAGCACGGGGATGTTCTGCTCGCGGGCGGCGTCCATGCCGTCGGCGCCGAGTGCCAGGGTGCAGGACCACACAAAGAACATGGTGAACACCACCAGCAGCACGGTGGTGATGAGCTCGGTCTTCGCCACGGCCGTCTTGGTGGACTCCAGGTCATTCGGGTACTTCTTCTGCACGTCCAGGGCGAACTGGGACATCGCTGGCATGTGGTTGAAGGAGAACACGAACACCGGCAGAATCAGCAGCATCGCTTTCCAGAACGACACGTCGGACTCGTAGGAGCGGAAGCTGGCCAGGTCCCACTGGGGGATGAGGTAGAACGACACCGCTGCCAGCGCGATGATCAGGGGGTAGACCAGCAGGTTGGCAAAGGCCAGGGTGGCCTTCTTACCCAGCGCGTAGGCGCCAGTGAGCACGCCGACGCACAGAAGGGCCATGAGCCAGCGCGGCACTTCGGGGCCATGGAGCTGGTTGACCACGAAGCTGTCCATCGTGTTGGTGATGCTCACGCCGTAGATGAGCACGATGGGGTAGATGGACAGCCAGTACATCAGGCCCGTCATCAGGCCGCGGTTGCGGCCAGCAAGGGCGGTGACCACCTGCAGCACGTCCAGGCCCTTGACCGGGGAGGCGGCCACGATGCGGGCGTAGGTGCGGTGGGAGAAGAACACCATCGGGCCGATGAATAGGGTAATCAGCAGCAGTGGGACGAAGCCGAAGCTGCCAGCGTCGATGGGAAGAAACAAGATGCCGGCACCGACGGCGGTGCCGAACAGGGTGATAGCCCAGGACAGGGTGCCGCCATCGGGAACGGCGCCGGACCGGTTTTCCTCCACCTGCCGCTTGTCGGCGACGGTGAGGTGTTCCAAATTGAACTCTTTGCCCGTAGTGGTCAAAGGTACTCCTTAACACATGAGTGGTATAGGACACACGCATGATAAGGCAATACGACACACAGCTATAACCGGGGGCTAGGCGCGTTGCGCCCACTCCACTACCGGGTCGAGGAGCGCCAGGTCCACACGGTCCGTGTCCCGGCCGTAGCTGTCCACCATCGCCTGCTCGTTCTCGGTGCGCTCGCGCTTGAGCCGCAGCGCACCCACCAGCGTTTTCATCATCCACCGGTGGGCGGTGGTCAGCTCCGAGTAGTTCAGCCTGCCAGGCAGGTAAAAGCGGGTCACTTGCCCGGCGCGGTCACCGAGGAGAGCACCGGAAGCGTCGTCGTGCCTTGCGGCGTCGACTGGCGTCATGCCCACAGTGACCAAAGCCAACGGACGGTCAATCGCCGGCAGCGATTTGATGAAGCGCACGCCCGGATGTGAGGGGCCGTGGACGGGAGAGAGGACGACGACGGGGCCGCCGGTGGCGTCGAGGGTGGCGGGCAGCTCGCGCGCGACGGTGCCGAGGCGGTCGGCCAGTGCCTCGGCGTACTGGCGGGTGGAGCCGTAGAACGTGGTGTAGAAGACACTGGTCATACCCTCATTTTACGACAAATAGACCCGCGCGTCCCCGCGAACCTACATCTGAGGCAGGAACGGGCGCAGCTGATCCAGCAGCCACTGGAGCGCGCCGCCCGCGCCGGCGAGCACTGCCGCGAGCAGGCCAAGCACGCCCACCAGCACGCCGCCGGCGAAAGCGCCGATGCTGCTGCCGACGTTGGAGGAGCCGTCGGAGGAGCCGTCCTGATCCTCCGCCGGCTTGGGCTCGGCGGTGACGGTGGTCGGCACGGCCACGGTGGTGGTCGCGGTGATCGGCGTTCCGGACACGGTGCTGGTCACGGTGGTCGTCACCGGAGCAGCGGGCGCGGCCGGGGAAGTAGGGGTGGTCGGCGCGGTCGTCGGAGCCGGGGCCTTGCCGCGGGCGGTCAGCCACTGGTCCGGGCCGATCGGGTGGTCCACCATGCGGATCTCGCCGATGTTGCCGAACCAGCCGTCGACCTTGTCGTTGTCCCAGGCGGAGGTGCCCAACAGCCACTTGTCGCCGTTGCCGCCCATGCCCAGCGGGCCGTAGCCGTCGCGCAGGATCGGCGAGCCGTCCACGTACATGGTCACGGACTTGTCTGCCGGGTCGTTGACCACGGCGATGTGCATCCACTTGCCCTTCGGCACCTCGTGGGTCCAGTTGGAAAAGCCCTCGCCGTTTTCGCCGTAGGAGTACCAGCGCAGCTCGCGCAGGCTGGACACGCCGAGCATCTGGATCGGGTCGCCGTCCTCGTTTTCCGGGTGGGTGATGGTGCCGGAGGCGTCGCGGATCAGGGCGTTGGACCACTTATTGTTGTCGGCGTTCCAGTCCTCGTCGAGCTTGAGGAAGGCCTCCACGGTGTAGCCGTCCTTGAACTCCTCCGAGTTAATGTCGGCGCCGGTGGCGGTTTCGAACCAGGCGGTGGAGTGCTTGAACTTCGGGTCCTTCCAGCGCAGGGAGCCGCGGTCCGAAGACAGCGGGTGCTTGTCGTCGGAGAAGGTCACCGCGTCGGCGCCTGCCGCGATGCGGTGGCGTGCGCGGGTCATGTCGTCGCCGCCAGCGACGTCGGGGATGACGGCGCCGGCGGGGGCGGCTTCGCCGTCGTTAAGCAATGTGCCCTCGACCTTCGTCTGGCCGGGGCGCCAGTGCACCACGGTGCCGTCCACGTAGGCGTAGTCTTGCTCGTCCTTCGGCTTGTCCTTCTCGGTGACCTCGTAGGCCTTGTAGCCGTCGGTGATGGTCTGCTTCAGCGCCTCGTTGTAGTCCGGGTCGTTCGCGTCGCCGGCCGTAAACGAGGGCGCGAACGCCTTGAAGCGCTCCGCGAAGTCGAAATCGATGGTGTAGGAGTCGCCCTCGCCCTCCATGATCAGGTGGTCGAAGGAGTTGAGCTGCTCGTACTTCTTGGACTTCACCCACGGCGAGTACGCGAGCATTTCGAGCTGGTTGTTGGTCAGGTCGAACTGCAGCTGGCCCATCAGGCCGTTGCCGCCCAGGTAGGCCATCTGGTAGTCCTGCAGGATGTTGATCACGTTGTGACCGGCGTCGTTCTTCTCCACGTGGTAGCCGGCACCGTGGTGGTGGCCGGCGATGGTGAGGAAGATCTGGTCGTTTTTGCGGATCAGCGTGTCCCAGAGGTGCTCGCCGTACTCCTTGGTGAAGTAGGTGGAGCCATCGCCGTTGATACCCGAGATCTCGTGCGCGGTGAGGATCACGGGCAGCTCCGGGTGCTTATCCATGACCTGCTGCGCCCACTCCAGCGTTTCGTCGTTGGCGCGGAAACCGAGCGCAAGCACCAGGTACTTCTGCCCCTCGGCTTCGAAGATGTGGTACTCCGAGTCGACGCTTTGGCCCGGGAAGGCGTAGCCGTCGCCGCCGTTGTGGATCTCCGTGGAGGCGGTGCGGCCCATGTAGGTGGAGTTCTTCTTCGCGCGCTCCTCCGGGAAGTACTCGGTGAAAGCGGATTTCCCGTCGAACATGGTCAGGTCGTGGTTGCCCGGCAGCACGGAGTAGTTCACTCCGGCGTCCTCGAGCGTTTTCATCGCGCGGTCCGCGATGTCCCAGCTGGCGCGGTCTTCAGGCTGGTCCACCACGTCGCCCAGGTGGGTGACAAACTGGGTGCCCAGCTTCTTGTGGTTTTCCGCCAGGAACTCGGTCTGCGCATCAAACGGGTTGGTGCCGTAGCGGTCGCCGAAGATGTCACCGGCGGCCTCGGTGCCGTAACGAGCGTAGAACTGGGTGTCCGGCATGACGCCGAGGGTGAAGCGGGAGGCGAGATCCTCCGCGTTAGCGACGGGAACTGGGGTGAACAGGGCAAGGGCGGTGATTACGGCGACGTGCTTGCGCATGGCGGTCCTTCGTTTCAGAGGGGAGGTAGACAGTCCGAAACGTAGCGCCCTCAGGTTTCGCTGAGGTGAAGTTCAGGTGAAACTTATGCTTATCGACGTTTTGCTCCGCCCCGCCACCGTTTCCCGCCGTTTCCCCAGGGAATTCTTTTCGGGACCGTTTTCCGTTCCGAAAGATATAGGAAAGATATAGCGCGGTGAATACGGCCCGAACTTCAACGTTTTCCCTGGCCAGAGAACTGTTCCGATATCTTTTCTATATCTTTCCGCGCGCGAAAAACCCGGGCCCGCCCCACAAAAGGGGATCGGGCCCGGGTTGTCGCGACGTTGCTTTAGGAACGCGCGTCGACGTGCGGGAGCACGGCCAGCGGTGAGAGATCCGTCAGGGACGCGATGCCACGCTCCTCGTCGCGGAACCATGCGCGGACGTTGTTGATGAAGCCCTTCATGGCTCACCTCCTTTCGTTACCAGGGGAAGGTTGTTAACCTCCCGTTCATGTCGCGGTAACTCTAGGTTCGCGTAAATAGTTTGTCAACACCAACGATTGGCGCGCGTCCACGAAACAGGGCCCTGGCACGTGCCAGGGCCCTTCGGAAACTAGGGATGAGCTAGAGGAACGGGTAAGGATCCCACCCGGTTAAGTACTCAATGCGCTCGCGCGCGATGAGCAGGAGCGCGGCGATAACGGCAACGAACACGATGGCCAGGAAGATCCACCCCAGCACGCGGCGGCCGCCTTGCGGAGCGGAGCCGTCGCTGGCGGGGGAGAGAAAGTGGATGCTCAGGGCGTACAGGGCCGGCAGTCCGGCGCCGAGGAGAATGCCCACCGCGACGACGGCGAAAAGGGATTTAAGCAGTTCAAGCATGTCAGGTGTCCTTTCGGCTAGCCGCGCGGGTGGTGGTCGTGGGTGAAAGCGGTCGATCCCGGCGTGCTGAGGCCACGGGAGGTGTCCACGAAGTCTGCGGGCTCGCCGGAGTCGTGCTGGGTGGACGCGCTCTTGCGGGCGTCGCCGGTGGTGTGCGCCGGCGACTTGGAGTCGCCGTCCCAGTCGTCGTTGACGTTGTCCTTGTGCACCGGCTTCTGCGATGCCTGCCAGAACATGTAGCCGCCGCCGAGGAGGATGATCAGCGCCAGGGCGACGCCGCCCCACACGAGGTCGCCGCCGAGCTCAGCGGCCCAGTGGCCGATCCACCACGTGACAAAGGAGACGAACGCGGCGATGGGCAGGGTGGTGATCCAGGCCAGAGCCATGCGGCCGGCCACGCCCCAGCGAACCTCGCCCTTCGGGCCAGTCAAGCCGGAGCCGAGGATGGAGCCGGTGGCCACGTGGGTAGTGGACAGCGCCATACCCAAGTGCGAGGAAGTGAGGATGATGGCGGCGGAAGACGTCTCTGCGGCCATGCCCTGCGGCGGGTGGATCTCCACCAAGCCCTTGCCCAGGGTGCGGATCACACGGAAGCCGCCGGAGTAGGTGCCGATAGCAATGGCGAGAGCACACGCCAGCTGGATCCAGAACGGCATCGGGTGGTCCGAGCCGAACTGGCCGGCGGCCACCATGGCCAGGAAGATCACGCCCATTGTCTTCTGCGCGTCGGAGGTGCCGTGCGCCAGCGCCACCAGAGAGGCGGTGCCGACCTGGCCCCAGCGGAAGTAGTTGTCGCGGTGCTCCTTGTCGGAGTTGGCGGTGAGCTTGTACACCAGCCATGTGCCAATCGCGGCGATCAGCCCGGCGACGAAGGGGGCGAACAGTGCCGGGACGATGATCTTGTCCAGCACGCCCTGCCACACCACGCCGTCGAAGCCGATAGCGGCGATGGCCGCGCCGATCAGGCCGCCGAACAGGGCGTGGGAGGACGAGGACGGGATGCCAAACAGCCAGGTGAACAGGTTCCACATGATGCCGCCAGCCAGGCCGGCGAACACCACGAGCAGGAGGCGTTCGGAGTCGAGGGTGTCGTTGAGGTCGAAAAGATCGAGCTTCACAATGCCGCCCGCGACCGTCTTGGCCACGGCAACGGAGAGGAAGGCGCCGATCAGGTTGAGTACACCGGCCAGCGCCACAGCGACCTTGGGCTTTAGCGCGCCGGTGGCGATGGAGGTGGCCATCGCGTTTGCAGTGTCATGAAAACCATTTGTGAAGTCGAAGAACAAGGCAACGACAATGATGAGTATTAAAAGAATAGTGATGCTCACAGGTGGGGATTATGCGCCGTTGTTTACGCATTGAAACCCCTGAAAGTGATTGTTCGCGCAAAATTCACTTGCTTGTCACCCAACGACGATGTCCCGCACCGCCACGCCCATAATCACCAGGCCCACCACCAGCACGAAGATGGTGTCAGGGCGGCGAGCGTAGTGCTTAAACGCCGTGGCCTTGTTAAATAGCAGCACCGGCATGATGTACACCAAAAACGCCACGAACACGCCGCCGACCACGGAGATCATGTCCAGAATCGACGGGTTCAACACGGCGACGATCACCGCGGTGACGAAGACGAAGATGTTGACGGCGAGGCGAAGCGTGGACGTCGATACGCGAGCCGCGAGGTTCGGCGCCACACTGCGCACCAGGTACGCAGTGCCCTCCTCCGTGCCGAGCAGGTGGCCGAAGTAGGAGGTGATGATCGCCGCGATGGCGATGACCGGGCTGATCCACGCCATGAACGGCGCATCCGTCTGATTGGCCAGGTACGACAGCACCGGCACGTTCGCCTCGCGCGCGGCGTCCATCCCGTCCGCGCCCAGGGACAAGGCGCACGACCACACGAAGAACATGGTGAAGGTGACCAGCATCGCGGCGGTGATCATCTCCACCTTGGACACCTCGCGCTCTGTGGCGGCGACGTCGCCGTCCGTCTTCTTCTGCACATCCAGCGCGAACTGACTCAGCGCCGCCATGTGACTGAAGGAAAACACCAGCACCGGCAGGATCAGCAGCAGGCCCTGCCACGCCGAGTAGGAAGATTCGTAGTCGCGGAAGCTGGCGAAGTCCCAGCTCGGGATCAGGTAGAACGACACCGCGGCCAACGCGATAATCAGTGGATACACCAAAACGTTGGCCAGCCACAGGGTGAGTTTCTTGCCGAAGGCGTACGCGCCCGTCATCAGACCAGCCGAGGCCGTAGCCAGCACCCACCGGCTCACCTCCGGCCCGCCGAGCTGGTTCACAATGAAACTGTCAAGCGTGTTGGTGATGGAGATGGCGTAGATCAGCACCGTGGGATAAATGCCCAGCCAGTACACCAGCGCCGAGGCGAAGCCCCGCTTGCGGCCCGTCAGCGCCGTGATCACCTGCAGCACGTCCAGCCCCTTCACCGGGGACGCGGAGACGATGCGCGCGTAGGTGCGGTGGGAGAAGAACACCATCGGGCCGATCAGCAGCGTGGCAATCACCAACGGCCAAAACCCGAAGCTGCCTGCGTTGATGGGCAGAAACAGGATGCCCGCGCCCACGCCGGTGCCGAACAGCGTGATCACCCAGCGCATGAACGAGCCGTCCGGTTCGTCGCCCTCGCGTTGCTCCTTGATCTGCTCGATGTCGGCGTCCGAGAGGTTCTCCCGGTCGAACTCTTGGCGCGAGAGCTCGATGTGCTCGTCGCTGTGCTGCTCCGGCAGCTCGGCGTTAGTCATGCCGGTTCAGGTTACGCGTGGTGCTATTGGGAGCGGTGTTTTGCATTCGCCTATCGACGCCCCTCCGGTTGTGCCCGATGCCGCAGCGCCGTAGCGGTGCCGTCGCGGCGCCGCCGCGGTGACTTGTCCCGGTGGCTTGTCCTGGCACGATTCCCCGGCGCGATTCCCGGTGCAGCCACGCCAGCAGTGCCGCCGATCCTGCAGATGGTGAAAGGCAAATGGTGAAAATCCGAAAATTTTCGCGGATTCACCATCCTCCATTCACCATCTGTGCGGTTTACCGTTTGATCGGGAGGATCTGCTGCACCGGCGGCACGCCGAACTGGGTCGGGTCCACCACCTGGGTGGCCAGGAAGCCGAGACCGAGCAAAACCCGTGGGATCAGGATCGCAGCGATGATGCCGGTCCGGGGCCCCGGGTGGCAGCAGCGACTGGCAACCACCAAACTTAAGCTGTCATCTTTGGTGGTTGCCCGTGAACGCCAAACTTATCGACGGCTACAGTCGCCCCGCGGACCCCGCTAGTACACCTTGTTGGTGCCGCCATCTGCCATGAGGGTTTGGCCAGTGATGTAGCGGGCGTCGTCGCTAAGCAAGAATGCGACAACCGGTGCAACGTCTGCCTCCGGGTCGCCGAAGCGGCCGAGCGGGATGCGCTGCAGGGACTGCTGGTAGAGCTCCGGGGAGGCCTCGGACCACTTCTGCACGCCCTCGGTCAGCGCCATCGGGCCGACAACGTTGACGCGGATGTCGTCCTTCGCCCATTCGTTGGCCACCACGCGCGACAGGCCGCGGATGGCCTCCTTGGCCGCCGCGTACGCCGCCTGGGTGGGCTGGCCGATAATTCCGGCGCCGGAAGCGAAGTTCACAATCGCGCCACCGTTGTCCTTGAGGTGCGGGTACGCGGCGAGCATGAAGTTCTTCGTTGCCTCGAAACCGGTGCCGAAAGACAGATCCCAGTCCGCCTGTTCCAGATCCGTGAACGGCTTCTGCCTCGACGCGTGCGCGTTGTTGACCACGCCGGTGAGCTTGCCGAACTTCTCCACCGCAAGCTCCACGGCCTTTTTCGCGGTCTCCGGTTTGCTCACGTCGCCGTTGAGGAAGATGACGTTGTCGCCGAGGTCCCGCTCGAGGGCGGCGCCGGCGTCGTCGTTAATGTCTACGGCCACGACCTTCGCTCCGCGCGCAACCAGTGTGCGCGAGATGGCCCCGCCGATACCCGCCGCGCCGCCGGTGACCACGGCAACCTGACCCTGCAACTGTGCGTTCATGTCTTGTGCGCTCATGCACCCGAGTGTATGCCCAGCTAGCTGCGGCCACCCGTGGTTGGGGGTAAGCGTCACTGCTCCTTACGCAGGTCAGCGAGCTTGCGGTGACGAGCCCGTTCTCTCACAGCGGCAAGGCTCGCCTGAGTTTTCTCGTCGTGGGATCGTCTCCACGCAAGAAATGTGTCCTGCAGATTGAGCCACAGCTCTGCCGAGGTACCAAGTGCTGCCCCGACCAGCTCGGCGGATTCCCGCGTAAGCTCCCGCTCGCCCGAGATGAGCTCTTCAACGAAGCGCGTCGGCCGTCCCATGATCGCGGCGAAATCTGCTTCGCTCCAACCACGTTCTTCCAGTTCCTCCGCGAGGAAATCTCCTACTGGGAACGCTTCTGCCAAGGGTTGAGTAGCCATTGTTCACCTCCGTCAGTGGTAGTCGACCATTTCAATAACAACTGCGATGCGTCCATCTTCGCTAGTTTCAAATCGAATAACAAGGCGATATTGCTTATTCAGTCGCCCCTACGCCGGCCGCACGCGCGCCCGCTCTAGCCGGTGCGCCTGCACAACCTTCTCCACCGCGTACACGATCTCCCGCAGCGCGCCGAACCCGGAACGCTTCGTGGTCAGATCCACCGTCACTTGCACGTCGCCGACCCACATCTCCAGCACCACGTCCGGCTCCGCCTTGTTGGGTCCGAACAGCGGCAGCGGAAAGTAGATGGTGCTGGGCTCAGGCACGATCTCGACGCCGCGAACTTCTTCGCACTCGAAATCCATGCGCATGCCCGCAAGACCTGCGCGCTTCGGGCCTCCAAGTGTCGGAAGCGTCACTTCACTGATTTCGACCCGCATTGCATGGGCTACAGCGCCCAGACGCACCGGCTGGGGCAGAGCCCACGAGATGCTGGTGCACAGCACCGGCATAAATTCCATGATCCCCTGTTCAGCCTGCTCACGTGCCGTGACAGCAAGCGAGTAGATAGCAGCGAACCTCGGCTCAAGCGACATCGCGTCCCTACATATCTCCGCGAGCATCCCCGCAGCACGCGCCGCCCTGTTCGCAGTCCTCGCGTCGCGCAGCATCATCAACGGAACGCCCGCCATCACGGTGTAGCTGACCAGCTCTTCGGCGCGCTCACCAGTGACCGGCTGCCTATCATCCACAGGCCGCCACTGCTTCGCCGTGCGGTTCACCGCATCCACGACTTCCTGCCCGAGCGCCCGCGCAGTCGCGTTCAGCTCGCGCCCCGGATTCTCAACAATTACCCGGCCCCCAACGTGCGTTCCCGCCGCCTTGGCCCCAATTTTCCAAGTTTTCATCCCCATGCCCGGCAGCCTACGGGGTAGCCTGCGCAAGCACAGCCCCTCACGTGCTCATTTCAGTGGACACTTGCCAATCGACGCACCAAAGGTTGCCAACGCCCAACAGTTGGTGCGCCCCCAGTTGTCCGCAATGCGGAGTCCGCAAAGCGCTTAAGACAGATCCTGGGGAGAAAACGGAAGCCCTTGGGCAGGTGGCGGATTTCTATAAAAGAGTTGTTATACGAGCTACCTAAATCACAGCACATATCTGTTTCGCTACAGGTGAGAGCGCCGTTATAGTGTCACGCGCAAATCCAATAGCAGGGAGGTGTTAGGTGCCAATTAGCACCCTAGTGACCCTTATGGGCGTGTGGTTCGCGGCGTTGGCCTCGCCGGGTCCAGACGTAATGCAAATCATTCGCTTAGGTACGCGCTCTACGCGCGCAGCCGTATGGGCGGCGCTGGGTTGTACCACCGGCCTTGCCATCTGGACCGTGGCCTCCTTGGCGGGGCTGTCCGCATTGATTATTGCGCACCCTGGCATCCTCGTGGCACTGCAGGTTCTTGGTGGCTGTTACCTGCTGTGGATGGCCTATACCGCAATTACCGATGGCTTCAAGGAGCGCCGCGCGCCCGCAACTGTAGTGGGTACCGAAACCCGCGCCCCGCAGCCGCGCGGGTTTACACCGGACGGCATCATCAAGGCGGCCACCGCTTTTCGCATGGGTTTTATCTGCGATCTTTCGAACCCCAAGGCGGTCATTTTCTTCGGCGCCATCTTTGCCAATTTCATCGATCCCGACATGGGCATCGGTGCCAATCTCATGGTGGGTGCCGTATTGATTCTGGAAGGCCTCGTGCTATTCGTGGGGGTGGCTTTGGCTACCCGCGCGGTTGCGAAGTGGATGACTAAGAACTCCGCCTGGGTGGATATTTTCAGCGGTGTGGTCTTCCTTCTGCTGGGTGCGATTATCCTTTTTGAGGGCTTACGTTCTCTTTGAGGGCTTTTTACTTTCAACGAGGTCACACAGCAACGCGAGAACGTCAGGGTAGCGCTACCCACGATGGCGTTTATCCAACTGCGCGGCGGTGACGAGTCCGTCGTCTTCCAGCCTGTCCAGAGCATTTCGGGCAGTGCATACGAGGGCGTCTACCAAACTTATACAGTTATCTTCGGTGGTTGCTCACGAACACCAAACTTATCGACGGCTAAAGCGGTGCCCGGCTCAGACCCCCTCACGCCGGTCGCACGCGCGCCCGCCCCTGCCGGTGCGCCCCCACAACCTCCTCCACGGCATACACCATGTCCCGAAGGGCACCGTACCCCGCGAGCTTCGCCTCCAGGTCCACGATCACCTGAAGGCCATCGACCCACGTCTCCATAACCACGCGCGGTTCCGCCGCCCCCGGCGCAAACAGCGGCAGCGGGAAGTACGCTGAGCCGGATTCTTTACCGATTTCGCCGCCATCTACCTCGCTGCATTTGTAGTTCAGGCCCATCTCCGCCAGGCCGTCGCCAGCCAATTCAGCGCTAGGTTCCGGGAACTCAACCTCCCGGATTTCCACCCGCATCGCGCGATCTGCTTCGCCAGCGCTGGAGAGAGGCTGCGGCAACACGCTGGAGATGGTGTCGCAAATCGGCCCCATCATGTCCAGACGGCCGGCGTCGGCGCATTCCCGGGCGGAGATCGCTAGCCCGTATACGCCTGCAAACCGCGGTTCCTGCGCGAGCGCCTCTCCGCTGATCTCCACCATCAACCTGGCTGCCGAACCCGCTGATTCGACGGTTGTGGCTTGCCGCATCAGCAGCAGCGGCAAGCCAGCCATCAAGACGATGCCTGCGAGGTGCTCAGCCACCTCACCTACTTCCGGCTGCTTCATATTGACCCGCCGACACTTTCTGGCTGCCCGATTCAGTCCGGCAACAACCGCTTGCCCAAGCTCCCGCCCGGAAGCGTCAAGCTCACCGAAACGGTTCGCAACAATTACCCGGCCCCCAACGTGCGTTCCCGCCGCCTTGGCCCCAATTTTCCAAGTTTTCATCCCCATGCCCGGCAGCCTACGTCGCACCCGGCGCGAGCACAGCCCCTCACGTGCTCATTTCAGTGGACATCCGCCTACCGACGCACCAAAGGTTGCCAACGCCCAACAGTTGGGCCGGCTCCAGTTGTCCGCAATGCGGAGTTGTTAGAGCCAGTCTGCGTCCTTGTCATCGAGATCGACCAATGGCGGCCCACCGCAGTCGTACGCTGGTAGCTCATCCGCAGCATTTGACCCCGCCGATTCCCCAGACCGCCCCAGCGCCTGACGGAGGTTGTTCTTTTCAGCCGCCACCTTGGCTGCCTCGAGAATATTCAAGGAGAGATTGGTGGAGGTGCTCATGCCGAAGACGCTATTGAGCGTCAACGCTTCAGGCAATAGCTCCATGTCCGGCAGTTTCAAAACTTGGCGGCCTCAAACAGTTGGTGCGTACCCACTTGTCCGCAATGTGGAGTCCGCAAGGGGCGACGCTCAAAATCGCCCCAGCTCGTCAGCTCTATGCACGACGGGTTCAAGGTCGTACCCGAGCACGGCAAGAACGTCGATCACCTTGCCAATCTCGGCCGTCGGCTTACCGTGCTCCAGCTCCCGAAGGAACCGGTCCGACACGTCGGCAAGCTCGGCGACCTCCAGTTGGGTCAGCCTCCGCTCCTTACGCTGGGCGCGCACAAAGCTGCCGAGTGCCTCTATGTCCACGTGTCTCGTCTCCTCGCTGACCGTATGCTGTTACGGAACGTTCGCACCGAATCTATTCCTATAGGCCGTGAGGTTAGCGCAAAACAGCGCATTTCGGTGTGTTCGCTCCGACTTGGAGGCACGCGCCCTCAATTTCAGATCGGCACGTTCGTTCCGCCGAGGGCAAGCTGGCAGGGTGGTCTCGGCCGCATACACGCAGCGATCTGCCTATCTACGCACCGGCTTAGCCCAGCGGCGCGTAGCCAAAGTCACCGCGCTGCACCTGACTGCGGGCATCCGGGTCGAAGGTTGCGCATAGGGCTGCCGCCACGTAGCGCACACCGCCTGCCGGCGAAGAGGAGCCGACGCGCTCGGCGCAGTTCTCCAGGGCTGGCAGGCCGATACTCTCCCCGGGCGAAGTCATGGAGAAGAAGGACGCGGCCATCATGGTGTTGCCATCGGCGCGCACGTATTCCGAAGAGCCCTTAATAGCTTGCCAAGCAATCGCCCCGACGGGATCGGTGCGGAACTGGTCCCGCTCAGTTGGGGTCAGCTCGGCGTTAGCAGCAGGCGCGGACAGTGTTGTGATGAGTAGTGCTGCTGTTGCAGCAAGGAGAGGAAACTTTTTCATAGGAACACTCTATCTCCCACGCCACAGTTTTCCTCGGCATTTCCGACCCCGGCTTAACTGATGGCGCTGCGCAACTGTCGAATCTCGGCAGGTCCCACACGGCGCAATGCGGAGTCCGCACGGGATGACGCATCGACGACCTCCACCACCTCAAACTGAGTCAGCCTGAGTTTCGGATTACGCTCAACCGCATGGGTTCTCCGAAAACGCTGCAGCTTTTCATGATGGACGGCACCGCTGACGGGCCGATCAAGGCCTCGATTAGAAATTGGGTCGGCCGAGTCTATTCAATCCCGCGCACCGAGCTCAATTCTGAAGAACTCCGAGGGCGTCCGGAGCTGAACCACCCCGCGGTGTATTTCCTTGTCGGAACGAACCCGGAGACGGACAAGCCGCGCATCTACATCGGCCAAACCGCGCCCCGCCAGAACGGCGTCGCATTCGCTAGGGCCGCCGAGCATTCACGCAGCGCCGACAAAGACTTTTTCAACCGCATCATCTACGTAGTTGTGGTTGACGATTCCTGGGGCGCCACCGAAATCACCTTCCTGGAAAACGCGTTCCACCAGCGCGCTATTAAAGCGGACCGTTACGAGGTCGCCAACGGCAACACCCCGTCAGCTGGCAGTGTCAGCGAAGAGACCCAAGCGGAGTTGGACGAGTTTATCGAGAACACCAACCTCATCATCAGCGCTCTGGGCGTTTCCGCATTTCAGCCGAAAGCCACTTCGTCGAAGGCTCGCACCTCGACCAACACGGCTGCAGCCCCGGCGCGCCCGAGCGATGACGAGGAACCGGTCTTCGAGCTCACTGTTCTCAGCCAAGGTGTTCAGGGCCTGGGCCAGCGCACCACTTCCGGCTTCCTTGTCCTCGAAGGATCTACGTTGCGCCCGGAGCTGCGACCCAGCGCCCCACGAGGGGTCCACGCCACGCGGGAGCGCTACGCGGACCAGATCCAGGACAACACACTGACCTCAGACTTGGAGTTCACCAGCCCGTCCGCCGCAGCGGCATTTCTGGTGGGCGGTGCCGCAAATGGCAGAACGATGTGGCACCTGCAGGATGAACCGTCCACCACGCTCGCAGCCTGGGAAGACCGCGAGGGCGACGAAGCCGACCAACAAGCAGCGCTGCCCGAGCCGCCCGAACCGCCCTACCCCTCCGGCAGTAGCTCCGAGCGCTCGCCGACCGTGGTCACCACCAACGCGTCGCGGGCGCGCGAGGCTGCAACGTACAGCAGCGAACGCTCACGCTGCAGGGCGGCGCGGGCGTCCTCCTCGGACAGGTTTTTCAGGCGGAAACGCAGCGGCATAATCTCCTTGCCCACGCCCATGAGGATCACGTGGGTGAACTCCATGCCTTTGGCACCGTGCATGGTCATCACACTGACCTGCTCGTGGGAGGCCAGTTCCGCGTTTTTGGCACGGCGTCGATGCCGTGGTCTGCAAGACCGGCCACCACGCGGGAGAGCTGCCCGCGGGTGCGGCAGACCACGCCGACGCGCTGGGCCCATCCCCGCGCGTGCGGGGCAGACGTCGCCGGCCACCACCCGGTCGACGTCAACGCGGGCTCATCCCCGCGTGTGCGGGGCAGACTTTCCTGGTTGTCCTGGGGCTGATTCTGGCTACGGCTCATCCCCGCGTGTGCGGGGCAGACTCTCATTCATTGAGGTGCTGGGGGAGTGGGACGGGCTCATCCCCGCGTGTGCGGGGCAGACGCAACCCGCACCAGGTCCTCGATGATGTGCTGGGGCTCATCCCCGCGTGTGCGGGGCAGACTTTTGAGGCACGACGATGAGATCTGGGCTGCGGGGTTCATCCCCGCGTGTGCGGGGCAGACCGAGAAATCAAAAGACTCAGCGGAGACCACGACGGCTCATCCCCGCGTGTGCGGGGCAGACTTTGGGAGATTCGTGGGAGTGGTTCAGACAGAAGGGCTCATCCCCGCGTGTGCGGGGCAGACGTGCCGAGCGCCGAGATTGCCAGCGTGTCCTGGGGCTCATCCCCGCGTGTGCGGGGCAGACAACTGTTCAATAGTGGTGCGCCCGAGA
>ERZ1673749.1486-NODE-1486-length-15827-cov-5.625602_pt1 | contig 15827 bp, 19 predicted proteins | sample MGYA00580204_ERZ1673749 | MGnify/ENA primary metagenome ERZ1673749 (study PRJEB41218, sample SAMN15661745) | gut metagenome | host: Homo sapiens | place: Canada: London | collected 2015-08-20/2019-03-30 | study: EMG produced TPA metagenomics assembly of...
GTTCATGCGGTTTCCCATTGCATCCAAACCGTAAATCTATTATACGAGGAGACAACTATGAAAAAACTGATCGTTGGCATCAGTGCTGCAGACGGTGTTCGTATTGGCTGGCGGTTATTGGAACTGCTACGGGAGATGTCAGAAGTCGAGACATACCTAGTAGTATCCCGGATGGCGGAACAGAATTTTCGCCTGGAGTGCGGAATTGAGGCGGAGAGAGTCAAGGCCTTGGCGAATCATTGTTATGAGCCAGAGAATCTAGCAGCCAAAATTGCAAGTGGATCCTTCTATACGGATGGTATGATCATAGCACCGTGCAGCATGAAGACCCTGGCGGCCATCGCACATGGTTATTCGGACAACTTGCTGGTCCGTGCGGCAGATGTCTGCCTGAAAGAGAACCGCCGCGTGGTGCTGATGCCGCGGGAGACGCCACTGAGCCTGATTCACCTGCGCAATATAACTGCGGCTGCAGAGGCTGGCTGTGCCATCATACCGCCGATGCTGACGTTTTACAACCACCCGGCAGGAATGGAAGACCAGGTGGATCATGTAGTGGGGAAGGCCCTAATGCAGTTTGGCTTGACACCTGATTGTTTCCGCCCCTGGACGGGAGAAGAATATTGAATGGAGGAGTCCAATGGACCTGAAAGATTGTCTGAAAAAGATGGAAAATGCTGGTCGGTTAACCCATGTGAAGACCCCGGTGGATGCCGTACATGAACTTTCTGGTGTCTGCGCCAAACTGGACGGAGGCAAAGCTTTGGTATTTGACCGTGTAAAAGGCTACGACTATCCGGTCACCACCGGTATGTGGTGGAATCGCCAGAATGTGGCTGCCATTTTCGACCGGCCTGTAGATCAGCTCTCCGGCCTGTTTGCCGAAGCAGTGGCTTCTCTGCGGCAGAATCCGGTGGCACCGGTGATCGTTGAGGGTGCACCTGCACAGGCTGTATGGATGCCAAAGCCGGATCTGAGCAAGATTCCGGTCCCCACCCATGCGCTGTTGGACGGTGGTCCTTATTTTTCCAACTGCATCATCATCGCAAAGGACCCAGATACTGGTGTGCGAAATGCATCTATCCATCGGTTGATGGTCACCGGGCAAGACCGAATGGGGCTGTTGCTGGACATGGGCCGTCACCTGCGGGACTACTATGAGCGGGCGGAGGCCCGAGGTGAACCGCTGGAGATCACTATCAACAACGGAGCGCATCCTGCGTTCTTTGTTGCAGCGACTACTCCCAGCTCTGCGGCACCCATCGATGTGGATGAGTTAGCGGTAGCATCCTATCTGCTGGGAGAGCCAGCACGCCTGTGCAAGAGCCGGACGGTGGATGTGGAGGGCATCGCGGATGCCCAGATGATCCTGGAGGCGGAGATCCTGCCGAATGTCCGCGAGCCAGAGGGGCCCTTCGGCGAGGTCAGCGGCTATTACGCCACCCGCGCGGACCGCTGGGTTGTGAAAGTCAAAGCCATCAGTCTTCAGAAAGAACCTGTTATCCATATGCTGCATCCCGGTCGCGAAGTCTGGAATGGCCAGGGCCTGGGCATCGAAGCAAACCTGTTCCAGACCATCAGTAAACAGGTAAAGGGACTGAAGAATATCTACATGACGCATGGCGGCAGTCACTATCATGTGGTGGTGCAGATGGATCCGCCTAACAATGGAATGGCAAAAAACGCCATTATGGCGGCTTTTGCGGCGTTCTCTGATCTGCAGATGGTCACCGTGGTCAACAGTGACATCGATATTTATGATGCAGAGGATGTGGAACGTGCCCTGGTGACCCGGTGTGACCCAGCTAAGGACATCGTTATCATTCCGAACGCGTTCGGCCACGAATTGAACCCGGTGGCCAATGGAGGGAATGTCCTCTCAAAGATGGGCTTCGACTGCACCTATCCGGTTCCGAAGCCTGCCTCTTATACACGGGTCTCTTTCGCAGATGTGGATATTTCTCAGTACGAGATTGTCTAACAGTGCTCTGATCTGTGCGTTAGAAAGGGAAATCTCTGTACAACGATAGATGCACACGATATACCCGCTGAAACTATCTGATAATCTGGGAATACTATGGGGATACGCGGCATAACAGTGACTTTCCAGTATTCTCCCTATAGAGTGCGTCAGAGGGCCTTGGCCCTCTGACGTATATATTTCATCTGCATGAATGTTCTCAATATGCCTCTCAATTTGCGTCTGGTTCAAAGCCTGTTTCAGATCCTCTAGAACTTCTCTAGAATGTGCACCCACGCTTCTGCGGACTCTACAACCCGCATTAGTTCAATCAAAAAGTCTCGCTGAGCAATCCCGTTGTTGAATGCTTCCCATGTGATACTGCCCTTCATGAGGCGGGCGTAATATTTTTGTATGCCCATTTGCAGAGTTTCCACACCTCATCGCTCTGAAGATTATGCTCGAAACTGGCTCTGGCGCCCACTTCCTGGCAGGCCTTTTCGCTCTCGCCAGATGCAATCCGCTCATAGTATAGAAATTTCTCCCCCCTACTTATGTAGAAGCCGCCTGCCACATAGCCGACACTCCCACAGTGCGTTGCCTGCCTGGACGGCTCTGCATAGCTCGATGTACAGGAATGACCAGATATTCTGAAATGTGTACTGCTCTACGAGAACTGCATCAACGCCTTCCCGGAACACAGGCTATAGTGGATGGCGCAGTCTACGTTTTTTTCCGCGTCTGTATACCGGAGAAGTTGGGGCGTTGCCTCGTAGTGCCGACCATGGACATAGGGTTGGAGGTGCATAACCGGACAACTGAAGATAAACTTCCAGCTCCTGCATCGGCCAAAGCTCGTCCCCAATGTTGTCTGCCAATGATTCGCTGCTAAAAAATGCGGTGACCGCCTTGCCATAAGAGAATGGTCCACGATCTTCGATCCAATAGCACGTCATGCCAAAGTCCACCTGAAGTGGAAACGTTAGTTTTGGGAATGATATATAAACGCCGCCTCTCGACTGGAATAGCATCCGGCAGATCAAGTCTCAACTCACCAATGGGAACTTTCAACAGGAGCTGTTTCACACCTACGAGAGGTAATGTGGTAAAATACAACATACAAATCCAAAGAGAAGGGCGCTTCCATGAAAGATATGTCGGCACAAAAGCATATCCCCTCAACGGGGGCAGGCAGGGAGTCGACAGAAGCCCCGTGGGAATGCTCCTGGGAATTATAGGCTCCAACCTTATTTTCAGCATGATCTGGACGCATACAAAGAAGGCTTTGCGGAGGGTTCCTCTCTGCGGGACTGTTTGTGGGAAGAACTGTACAGAAGCATCAACATCGCGGAGATCAACGATGGCGCGATCACACATGAGCATGCCAATTATCTGCGTCAGAAGTTTCTGTGGGTAAATGAAGTGCCTGATTTTACAAACTGCAAGCGTGTGCCCGGAAGAGCTTATAACGGTGCCAACGGGAAGAAAATCGCAACCGAATATCAGGGCGAGCGATGTATACTGGAATTTCCCCTTTCCGGTCAGGGAAGAGGACGGAGCTGTCCTACACGAATAGCCGTATCTTGCCAGTACTATATTCAACATGGTTGGAATCCCTGCACAAGAAACCATCCTGGGGACCTATGATGTGGGGGCGAGAATCGTCTGTGCCTGCAACAATTTTACCGCAGACGGAAGAGAGCTGTTTGGCATCTGTTCCATCAAGAATATCGCTATGGATTCTGGACACGGCGGCACCGGAACGGAGTTGGAGGACATTCTGGATACCATTGAAAAGCAGTAGTACGTGAATCCAGTGGAAGCGCTGCAACACTTTTGGAATGTCTTTGTGGTGGACGCGCTTCTGGGAACCTTTGACCCGCACAACGGGAACTGGAGGTTCCTGTATCACAATGATGACACCCAGTCCGCAACGTTGGCCCCGGTCTATGATTGCGGTAGCTGTCTGCTGTCCCTGGCAGATGTCCAGGTGAGGCGGGCAGTCTTGTCAAATCAGGATGAACTGAACGCCCGGATTTACCGCTTTCCGACTTCGGCTATCAAGCAGAATGACCGGAAAATCAACTACTATGATTTCTTGATGGCGGCTGAAAACAAGGACTGCAATGCGGCGGTCATGCGCATGATGCCGCGATTCCATCTGGACGAGATGCAGGCTTTCATCAGAGAAGTTCCTTTCCTGGATGAACTGCAGCGACAGTTTTACCAGACTTATCTGTCTGCCCGAATGGAAAGACTCATGATCCCTGTGCATCGACGGATTATGGAGCAACAGCAGCATCTATCACCGAGACTTCATACGTGAGTGTAAAGTTCAGGACCGCTTCCGAATTTTCGGAAGCGGTCCTGAATTTGCTAACAAATTGATAACTCTGTCCGGTTGGAGCGGCTATTGAGGTCAGGGCATAGTATTGTGTGCCGCTGATAGGAGGCGATTCATGATGCGTGATTATATGAAAGCCCTCTTACAGGTTCGAGACGACATCCTGCAGGGCGGAGTATCTGGACAGGAAGATTGAACGGACACACAGGCAGCTTACCCGTTTGCTGGATGAGCCGGAGCGGAAGCTGCTCCTGAAGATGGCGGATCTGGAAGATGCTCTGCGGGAGGAAGCCTGCCTGAACAGCTTCATATCTGGCTACCGCCTGGCTCAGGGCATCCAGCAAGAATTGCAGGCAGACCAACCACCCCGTACAACTTTGAAAACGAGGACGAACAGCAAGTCGGTGAGCTGGCAGGAAAGGAGAGATGATGGATGGGGAAGAAACGCGCCAATGGCGAGTGCAGTATCCGCAAATGGAAGGATGGCTGGTGGGAGGGGGTCTACACGGCCTTCTATGACCCAGCGACTGGGAAGCAGAAAATTAAGAATGTGCTGGGTAAAACCCAAGCAGAGGTCAAGGAAAAGCTGAAAAAGGCCATCGCGGACAGCCAGCGGCTGGACATGAACCGCAGCGGCACCCATACGGTAAAAAGCTGGGTGCTGATGTGGCACGAGGTCTATGCCGAGCCCCGGCTTCGGGAAAACATCAAGGACTATTATTGAACTATATCAATAACTACATCATCCCCGAACTGGAGGACATCAAGCTGGACAAGCTCACCACGGTTCAGATCCAGAAGTTCTACAACGATCTCCAGAAGAACGGGCGGGTACAGCGGTACCAGCATATTCAGCTGAAAAACAAAGACCTGAGCGTCCGGGTGGTCCACAGTATCCATACTTTACTGAACAACTTGGCGGAGCGGCTGATCCTAGTGAACCCCGCCAGGGGCTGCAAGCTGCCAATTCGAGCGTTACTGTATAGGGCTTGGAAATATTCCAAAGGAAAAACGAGAACAGTACACTCAGCTGCTCGGGAAAGAAAAATTTAATAGAGAGGGTGTGCTTGTTCTAAACATTATCAATCGGATTGAGGAAAACGACAAGATAGATTTTCTGCTCCGCCTTTTGGAGGGTATATTAGACGGAGAAATAGATGACATAACGTATAGACGGCTTATGGTCCCAGTACATCGCACACTATATTCGGACTTGCTATATTTAAAGGATCATGTTACCAAAAAGCCAATAGAAATTGGAGGAAGAGAAGAGTTTGGCTTAGCTGCGAGCGGCTTAATTTCATCGGACGGTTTAGGATGCTTTCCGAAAGAAATCAACTTGCTGTCGTGATCGTAGCTTGCAATCGAAAACACAGACGCTGATGACCTCTACATGCCGTTTGGTACCTTTAAGGAGTCGGTACGAAAAGCTTACGTGAAGATAAAATTACTGACAAGAGAGAAAGCTGCTCTATTGCATTGGTTTAAGAGGATCCGTTTTTGAAAATTCGGGAACAGCAGATTGGAGCGTGCCTAAAGACAGTAAATGTCCATCCAGCATAGGCATGGTCAAATCTTCCATCTCTAGCGCTACGTCACCATTGTAGCCATACATGCGGACAACAGAGAAAAATTCGATCCACCATTGCAGGCTGTGGCCTGCCCCTACAGCCACATAGTTCCAGGACCGGTCTCGGAAACAATCGATCGGTTTTGTGTCCAACATGCCGTTGGGCCCGTATGCTCTGCGTTCTCTGCGGGCATCCTTGGCGTGAATGTGGTACAAAGCGCCTTCTGCTCCCAATACGCGAGCGGCTTCTATGGGGTCTCCTCCCATCCAGAAAAGATGCGAAGGATCCAGATTCATACCGATGATTGGGCCTATGGCTGTACGGAGACGCAAAAGCGTTTCCGGATTATATACCAGCTGCATTCCGTGATTTTCCAGTGCGATTTGTTCGATTCCGCGATTTCTGGCCATATCTGCTAGCAGTGTCCATTTTGGAATTGCAACTTCATTCCATTGGTATTCCAAAATACCTGGTGTTTCGGGAGGCCAGGAAGTCGTGATCCAGACAGGGGTTTGATCCCCAGGGCAGCCAGCAGGAAGTCCGCTCATCATAATAACCTTTTTTACGCCCAGATACTCAGCCAGCTGGAAGGTTTTCTCTGTAACCTGCCAATCACGAGTATAGGCCAGCGGATTCCCAGAACAATTCAGAGCGCAGAGCGACAGCCCCCTGCGGCGGATTTCATCGTGCCACTTGATACGGGCGGAGTTGGAAGTTACCAGAGCCTCCAAGTCAATGTGCGGAGCATTGGACCAATTACCTGTCCCGATCTCCACCGCTGATACGTGGTGCGTACAGCAAAAGTCCAGCATGTCGGGAAATGGCATATCCAGTGTACAGGTTTTGATGGCCAGCCTCATGAGAAATCCTCCTCTATATGGAAGTTGTAAAAATGGGCAGCACCGCTGTATACAGCGGTGCTGCCAGGAGAAAAGAAGACAAAGAGAGCTTGAACGTTTTGGCGTGCTTAATCTACCCAGGGATCGATCAAAACTTTCATACTCTCCTTTGTCATGCTGGTTTGAATGGCCTGTTCCGCTGCGGAAAGAGGATATTTGTGACTGAAGAGCCTCTCCCATGGAAATTGATTTTTAGCGCGCAGCATCATTTCCATAACGGTTTTATAGCCAGTATGCGTATGGTTTGTCATACCGATGATGCGCAGGTTATTGGCACAGATTTCATGGACATTTATATCGGTGCCTCCGCAATCCACAAAGTTGCCGGGTTCCAGGTACATACCGGCTTTACGCAGGTATTTCAGTCCCTCGGGGAAGACTTCAGGACGTCCAACGCATTCAACCACAATGTCAGCGCCCCGTCCGTTGGTTTCTGCTTTGATACGGGCGATCCGCTCCTCGGGGGTGGTATTTTCCGTATTCAGGACCACATCGGCGCCAAAAGCTTTGGCAATATCCAGTTTGTAGTCGGAAATATCGGTGGCAATGATTTTCCCGGCACCCATCATTCTGGCCATAGCAATGTGCGCGATGCCAAGAGGGCCGGAGCCCTGAATGACCAGGCTGTCTCCAAAATTAAATCCCTCCAGGGAAAAGCCGCTGAATTCCCGGGCTTTTTCCAGCGTATAAGTTACGCACATGACTTCAGTGAAACAGGCCAGCTCATTGGGAAGTCCGTCGGGAATCTTGTAAACGCGTGTTCCGGGTTCAATATAGAGGTATTGGGAAAAGCCGCCATAGAGATGGTTCCCGTCATCACAGGAGCGCATGTTTCCATAACTGAACTGCAGATGTTCACACCAGGGATAATTGGGAATGTTCTTGCAGTACCAACAGTTCCCACATACCACATCCGGACAGATGGTGACTCGGTCTCCAACTTGCAGATAATCCCCATCAAAGGAGAGATTTCTGGCCCCCTCTTCATCAATGGCCACGATTTCCATAGCGATCTCATGACCTTGAATAATAGGAAAGGGCAGATCAATCTCGTTTTCAGTCCCTTTGTATTGAACAGTTTCTCCACGATAGCTGTGCTTATCCGTGCCGCAGACACCGGCCATCAGAACTTTGCAAATAGCAGAGCCCTTACCCAGTGCAGGCATGTCAAATTCACGGATTTCTACATGACCAGGCTTAACCAAGACTGCTGCCTTGACTTTTGATTCCAATTTTGTTCGACCTCCTTTGGAATGCTATTCTGAAATCCATCAGTCCGCGCAAAACTGCGAATCGTCCATCCAGGGATCGATCAAAACCTTCATACTCTCCTTTGTCATACTGGTTTTGATGGCCTCCTCCGTCGCGGAAAGCGGATATCTGTGACTGAAAAAGCGATGCCATGGGAATTGATTTTTGGTGCGCAGCATCATTTCCATAACGGTTTTATATTTGGTGTGCGTGTGGTTGTTCATGCCGATGATACGCAGGTTATTGGCACAGATCTCGTGGACATTGATAGTTGTGCTGCCGCAATCCACAAAGTTGCCGGGTTCCAGGTACATACCGGCTTTACGCAGGTATTTCAGTCCCTCGGGGAAGACTTCAGGACGTCCAACGCATTCAACCACAATGTCAGCGCCCCGTCCGTTGGTTTCTGCTTTGATACGGGCGATCCGCTCCTCGGGGGTGGTATTTTCCGTATTCAGGACCACATCGGCGCCAAAAGCTTTGGCAATATCCAGTTTGTAGTCGGAAATATCGGTGGCAATGATTTTCCCGGCACCCATCATTCTGGCCATAGCAATGTGCGCGATGCCAAGAGGGCCGGAGCCCTGAATGACCAGGCTGTCTCCAAAATTAAATCCCTCCAGGGAAAAGCCGCTGAATTCCCGGGCTTTTTCCAGCGTATAAGTTACACACATGACCTCAGTAAAACAGGCCAGCTCATTGGGAAGCCCGTCCGGCACCTTATAAAGCCGGGCTCCGGGTTCGATATACATGTATTGAGAAAATCCGCCGTAAAGGTGTTTTTCTGAGTTGCTGGAGCGGTTGTGTCCATAGTGAAACTGCGCTTTCTCACACCAGGGATAGCTGGGAATATTTTTGCAGTACCAGCATGTTCCGCATACCACATCCGGACAGATAGTGACACAGTCGCCGACTTGCAGATAATCCCCGTCAAAGGAGAGGTTTCTGGCTCCCTCTTCGTCAATAGCAACAATTTCCATGACAAGTTCATGCCCCTGAATAATCGGGAAAGGAATGGAAAATTCATCCGGCGTTCCTTTGTATTGTACAGTTTCGCCGCTGTATGTATGTTTATCCGTGCCGCAGACACCAGCCATCAGGACTTTACAGATGGCGGCTCCTTTACCTAGGGACGGCATGTCAAATTCTTGGATGGCAATTTGACCGCTGGCTACGGTCACGGCTGCTCTCACTTTTTCACTCATACGTGATCCTCCTTTGAGGGGAGTTCCCCCGGTTATGTTTTCCGGATAATCAGTTCCGGTTCAAACATAATTTGATTGACCTGATGGTATGGTTCTTTTGATGTAATCATCTCCACCAAAACTTTCATGCCATGAGAACCAATTTGATAGTCTGCCTGTGCGATAGTAGTCAACGGATAATCCAGATATTGGTCGTTGGCAATATTATCGTATCCCACGATGCTGATTTCCTCAGGGATTTTGTATCCGCTGTCACGGGCGGCACTGAGTGCTCCAATGGCTACGATATCTGATGAGCAAAAGATACCAAAAGGAGGGCGCTGAACCCGCAGAATCCTTCCCAGTGCCCGGTAACCATCTTTAAATGTTAGATTGTCATATAAGATACGGCTCTTCAAAAACGGAAGGTTTTTCTCCCGGAAAGCAGTTTGCAGTCCCTGCGTCCGACTGGTGGCTACGGAGATTCGTTCTGGGCCACTTAGGAAAAAAATGCTGTTTTTGCCCTGTCCTAAAAGATAATTGGCGGCCAGGTATGCACCGCGAAAATCATTGTTTATGACATAGCTTACAGAGTTATATGAAGCGCCGCAGCGAGATAAAAAGAGAAAGGGGATTTGAATATTATGAAAGTTTTCCTCTCGTACCGGGACAGCTAATAGTCCTGCCACATCCAATCTTTGAATGCGCATCAGCTGCTCGACCTCGAGCTCTGAGTTTTCTCCGGTGTGGCAGGCTACTACAGAATAGTCGTGAGCTTTAGCGATATCTTCTACACCTCGCCAGAGACGGGCAAAGTATGGATTGGAGACATCCGGTACCAAAAATCCCACGATTTTCTGCCGCTCTTCCGGCAGACTTTGCTTCCCAAATTGATAGTGGCTGGCTCGGGCCACCTCGACAATTCGTCGGCGTGTGCTCTCGGATATTTCTGTACTTTGATTTAGGGCTTTGGATACTGTGGAGACAGACGTCCCTGTCATTGCAGCCAATTCTTTGAGGGTGATTTTTTTCGCCATAAGGACCTCCAGTTTTCTGTAAATGCAGCAGTGTCATATCAGTTTCCAGTATAGGAGGTGGGCGAAAAAGAAGCAAAGAAAAATAATGGATTGAAGAGAAAAGATGTGAAGGGGCGGCTTGGTTCAACAAGCCGCCCCCTTGTACGGCTGGTGCTCTGATTGCTTGATTAAGGAGGACTATATCAGTGCCACGTCAGATAGTCTTCGGCATTTTCTGCGGTGACCATCGTGCAGGCGGTATACTGATCCTCAGAAGCGGTTCCGTTGACGATAAGTTCATACAGAGCTTTGACGCCTTCCTCAGCCATAATGCCGGGAGTTTGAGCGACAGTGGCAGTCATGCCGCCGTCCAGAATGGACTGGGCACCATCAGGCGAACCGTCAAAGCCGATGACCTTTACATCCCGTCCGGCGGCTTGGACAGCGGTGGCTGCACCCATGGCTCCGGTATCACTGGTAACATAAATGCATCGTAGGTCAGGATACGCGGTCAACAAGTTTTCAGTAATACCCATGGCGGTTCCCTGGTCGCCGTTGCAGGGCTGGACGTCTCCTACCAGTTCAATGTTTTCGGCGTCGCCCAAGCCGTCTAAGTAGCCGTTCGTCCGGTCGGTATGGCACTGATTGCCTAGTGTGCCGGTGATGATGGCTACCTGACCGCTTACATTTTTAACCGTCCATTCGCCGGCCAAATAGCCGCCGTCGTAGTTGTTAGTTCCGATAAAGGCTGCTACCTCGGCGCCCTCATCGGCATTCGTATCCAGGCAAATGACAGGAACATCTTTCTCGTTGGCTTTTTTGATGGTATCCACAACCTCTGCGGTACCGCACGGAACAATTAAAACACCATCGACCCCACTTTCCAGATAGGATTCGAACATGGTGATCTGTTCATTTACACCGTCCTCCAGAGGCGGAGCGGAAGAAACGATCTCAATCGTATATTTATCATTGGAGAGCTCAGCAGCCGCTGCTTCGGCAAATTCCTTCATGGCAACGAAGTAGGGATTGGACAGCGTTTTGGGGAGCAGAGCGAATGTCAGGGTGGAAGCTCCTTTGCTTCCGGAAGTTTCCTGTTCTTCGGAAGTTTCCTGTGCAGAAGTCCCGCCGCAGGCGGTCAGGGTAAGGCACAGCGCAAGGGTCAACAAGATCGCAAGTCCTCTTTTCATGTGGTTGTCCTCCTTTAAAATGATGTTATCCCGTAAAGCAATTTTACAGCTTGTGAGATCTGAAAGAATCAATCAACCCGTTTTGCGGCCCGGGCCTTGCGTTGCACGTCGACAATGACGGCCAGCAAAATAACCGCACCGGTAATCATCTGCTGATAATAGGTGGAGACTTCCAGCAGTACGATAGCATTTCGGATAATAGCTACCACAATAGCACCTAGAACGGTGCCTACGATATTTCCTTCTCCGCCCAGAACAGACGTCCCGCCCAAGACCGAGGCGGCCACAGCTTCCATTTCGTAGGATTGTCCGGCGTTTGCCTGCGCGGCACCCAGACGAGCTACATATACAACACCCGCAATGGCTACCATGATGCCGGAAATGATGTACACTTTGCACTCGTTCCATCTGGTCTTGATGCCGGAAAGACGGGCGGCCTCCCGATTGGAACCGACTGCTAAAATATAGCGGCCCGTGGCGGTGTAGGAGAGAATAAATTGGCCGATAATGGCAGCTGTTACAAAGATTATGACAGGAACTGGAATCCCCAGGAAATCGCCGCTTCCGATCCAGCGGAACGTGTCGCTAGAAATGGAGATGGGGCTTGCCTGCGTAATTACCAGCGTTAGACCCCGGCAAAGATACATAGTGCTCAACGTCATGATAAATGGAGGGATGCTCAGCCGAGAAATCACACTGCCGTTGACAACGCCTACTAAGGCACCGACCAAAATACTGGCCAGGATTGCTAGGAGGACGGACCCTTGGTTTTGCACGATATAAGCTGCAACCACACCTGTCAAAGCCAATAGAGAGCCCTGGCTCAGGTCAATTCCGCCTGTCATCAGTACGAAAGACATACCCAACGCCATGATGACATATACCGCCGCCTGCAGAAGAACGCTGGTGAGATTGCTGACGGTCAGAAAGCGAGGATTTGCCAGAGGGAGTACGATCATCAATACAACCAGCGGTACGGCTGCCGAGAGCCAGGGATAGTCGAAATGTATTTTGCGTTGCGGACTGAGAGCGGCTGCGGAAGTATCTTTCAAGTGTTTCATGGCACTTTCCTCCCTATATCGAATAACTCATAATCTTTTCCTGCGTGGCGTCACAACGGGCAATGTTTGCGGTAATACGGCCATCCCGCATTACTAGGATTCGGTCACAGATGCCCAAAATTTCTGGCAGTTCGGAGGATATTACAATGACAGCGGCTTCCTGTGCCACCAGATCATTTATGATTTGGTAGATTTCACTTTTGGCACCAATATCGATGCCTCGTGTAGGTTCGTCAAAAATATAGATGCTGGCTTCAGAGCAAAGCCATTTGGCGAAGACCACCTTTTGCTGATTACCGCCGCTGAGAAATTTGCTTAGACGGGTGATGTTCGGAGTTTTGATACGAAGCTTTTTTCGAAATTCTTCAGCTGTCGCCCGCTCTTTGCGGCCATCCAGAATACAACCTTTGCGGAATTTGCGCTTGAGCGATGGGAGTGTGATGTTCTCCTTTATGGACTTGGTGAGAAGGAGTCCCTCAAATTTGCGGTCCTCCGGCAAGTAGCCGATCCCGTGAGCAATGGCGTCTGATGGAGCGTGGATTTTGACGGGTTCTCCATCAATCAGAATATCTCCCGCGGTACGGGGAATGGCACCCACGATGGCTTTGGCGGTAGAGGTGCGTCCGGAACCCACCAGTCCGGAGAGACCGAGCACTTCCCCCTTATGCACTTGAAAAGAAATGTCATAAATGGTGTTTGGAACCTGAATGCCGCAGACCTCCAGCGCTACTTTTCCGATATGGCTTTCTCTCCGGGGAAATTTCTCATCCAGTGTCCGGCCAACAATCATGTTAATGACTTTATCCATATCGGCGGTTTTGCAATCATCAATTTCTCCCGTGAGTGATCCGTCTCTAAATATGGTGGCCCGATCACCAATCTGCTTGATTTCCTCCATGCGATGAGAAACGTAGATAAAAGTCACGCCTTTTTTCTTCAAGGTGGTAATAATATGGAAAAGATTCTGAATCTCATTTTCTGAAAGAGAAGAGGTCGGTTCATCCAGAATAACGATCGACGGATTCTGTGAAAAGACTTTTACAATTTCCACAATTTGTTGATCTGCTACGGAGAGCCGCCTCACCTGCGTTCGCGGATTGATGTGGTTTACGCCCAACTCACGGATCCAACGGTCACACTCACCATACATCCGTTTCCAATCAATTAATCCTGATGCATTTCGGGGTTCACGGGTCAGAAAGATATTTTCCGCAACACTTAAATGAGGGATTAGACTATTTTCCTGAAAGACGGTGCCAATCCCCAGTTTTCGGGAGTGAATCGGATCTGAAAGATATACAGATTTCCCATTCAAATAGATTGCGCCGCCTTCGTCTGCTTGATAAACGCCAGTTAATATCTTGATAAGAGTTGATTTACCGGCTCCATTTTCTCCCAATAGAACATGGACGTCTCCACGGCGGATTTCGAAGGATATATTATTCAGGGCTTTGACGCCAGGAAAGGTTTTTGAGATATTCTCAAAACGCAAAATGCTGTCCGACATATCCAAATCAAATCCTCCTTTTGCTGCGCATTGTGGTGGTTTTGTATAAATTTAAATTAGCAGTCTCGTGGTGGTAAAGCAATGTTTTGAAAACGAAAAAAATTTCAATAAAACGAAAAAGGTTTCGGTGCAATTGCAACTTCCTAAGACCGGGAGAAAGAATAAAAAGAAGATGACAAAGTTCTTGAGTTTACAAAAGAAGTATTATCAAGAATATAACCCATTATAATACAGTTGAAGTCCCGACTCACCAACAACATCTTCTAGTAAGAGGTATTTCACATCTACGAACAGAAGCTTGTCCCGCGGGATGAACTGGTTCGTGAAAGCCGGAAAGTCATGCTGGAGTTATCCCAGCAGATGGGGGAGAAGGTGTATGAGCTTACCCGGGTGAAGCGGATGATTTGGAAGCTGTCTCAGCAGATGGGTAATGTCAAAGGAAAGAAGTTCTACTAATATCTTCTGAAGTCTATGAAGCGGCATATGGGTGAGAAGGATGCAGCCGAGGCAGCAGAGTATCTCCGCCGCGCAGCCGATCAGAACCATCCTTGGGCCAGATGTCTGCTGAGGAAGCTGTGCCTCACGGGAAGCGGCATCCCCAAAGATGAAGAAGCGACCCGAAACTGCTTCCGGATGGCGGATTCGTATGGCCATCCCCATGCTCGATATGTTCTGGAACGCCAGAAACTGCCGTTCACAGTGTCCCGTCTACTCTGCCACATGAGCTATATCTTCCAGCACAATGCGGCTGCCGCGACTGCACAGCCGAGGCTGCACATCGACTGCAAGCGGATGCAAGAGCTCCAGAAGCTGCGGATTGCTCTTGGCCATCAGCCAGACAATCATGAAGAAGAACAAACCCGGTCCCGGGGTGGCATGACCATGAAGGGGTGGTAAGGTTCTGCACTGCATAAAACTCAGATGCGAATTCTGAAAAGTATTCCTACTTTGAATAATTACAGATTCTTTCGTGATACTCCGTCTTTTTATTGCGGATTTAAAATTGCTCATGTTGCGGCGCGAAACTGTATAACTTTTCCAATCGGGAGCCTGTATGTAGGAGGACTTGGTGCTTGCTTCATACAGGAGGCCTATTTACGACCGAAGAAAACTACAATTACCGAACCAGTCAGACGCTGCTTCACAATCAGTTTCCCGGTAACGGAAAGTCGAAAATCCCCATCATTCCAAAGTTCCAAGAAAAGCCCGGAGACTTTGACGATCTTTTGTTGATAGGCTTCGACAAGACCCATTTTGAGGATCAGAATCATCTTGACCGGACCATCTCAGATAAAAGTGACTTGTCTGCTGCTTGTAAAGCACCGGTATTACCGGCTTTCACGGGCCGTTTCATGATACGCGGATGATTGGAGTATCCTTCGGGGTACTCCGATTTTTTATTGTTAATTGGAAAGCGGAGCCGATTGCTCTGGCCATCGGCGTGGATGCCAAGACCCTCTCCGGCATCCTGGGCCACACCAAGGCCAGCTTCCCCTTGGACACCTACGCCAACGTCACCGACGATATACAGCGGCAGGCGGCCCAGGTGATGGACACCTTCATGACCGAGATCTTCGGAAAGGGGCTGATACCATGGCAAAGCGGCGAAAGCCCGGCAGCGGCAATCAGATCGGCGATCACCTCTGGGAAGGGCGGTATTCACCCGGAGGGCCGGACGGCAAGCAGAGCTCCCGGAATGTCTACGGCCATATCCCGGAAGAGTGCGAGGAGAAGCTGAGAGTTCTGATTGCCGCCATGAAAGCGAAAAAAGAAACTCCCGCGGATGCGGGAGTTTTCCTGTCTGTGGTATTTCTGTAGTCAATCAAAGAACACCAAAAAAATTG
>ERZ1673749.1496-NODE-1496-length-15690-cov-14.079757_pt1 | contig 15690 bp, 5 predicted proteins | sample MGYA00580204_ERZ1673749 | MGnify/ENA primary metagenome ERZ1673749 (study PRJEB41218, sample SAMN15661745) | gut metagenome | host: Homo sapiens | place: Canada: London | collected 2015-08-20/2019-03-30 | study: EMG produced TPA metagenomics assembly of...
GCGTACAGCTACCTTACCCTTGGCATCCTCACTACCATCAGCAAAGATGATGTTCTGACCTTCGGTAGGAACTTTATTCTCCGTCCAGTTGGCTACTTTATTGAAATCGTTATCCACATCACCTGTCCAGTAGTTGTTACCGCAGGCATTCACGTCTGGGTCGTAGGCAGAACCAGCACCCTGACCGCCATTGGCAGCTACAGGTACACCATTCAGGTCTATGTCACCCTTGATGACACCGCCTTCAACCATATCTTCAGTGATGTTGCCATCACCTTCTACAGCATCAGGACATCCGTCTTGGTCGCTATCAAGGTCTAAGTAGTTGGGCACACCGTCCATATCATCATCGCATGGTAGCATCAGCGTTACCACTGTGTTCACCTGTCCGTCCACGTCTGCAGTTTGTGTAAAGGCGAAATATTTCTTTCCTGGATCGGTATTCAGGTACGACAGGGATACCTCTCCTTTAAGGTTCACATCCACATTGTCCACCAGCACTTTCTTCGTGCCTTGATCTTCGAATACCGTATAGCGGTCATCGTCCATCTTAGTATACAACTCAGTCTGCGACAAGGCATGTTCATTGGTCAGAACATTGATACCAAACTGGCTGTCCTTGTGGAATAGCGATACCGGTGTGCTTTGCATCAACACGTATGGTTGCATGGTTCCACTAACCTCCCAGGTAGTAATGGTCTTGCCATTGGCATTCATGGTCATGAAATGGTCGTTGTCAATAGCAAAGTTATGAACCGTAACCTCTACAGCCTTGCTTCCGGCAGGATATCCAAACTTCTCGGAAAGGTCTACCGTATATGAATCGCTACTACCAGAACCTACTCCCATTACTGATGGCAACAGCGTGATAACACGGCCTGCCTCTGGGTTGCTGTTTAGATAGTTCTTGTTGTTCACAATGTCTGCAAAGAGCTTTTGCGTCTGGATACCGTCACGATAGCGTACCCACTTGCCGTTCGTAGGTGTGAGTGTATTGTCAGACTTTGTAAGGTTGGGTTCAGCAATGTCTTCACACTCCACAGTGTTCAAGATACCGTCGTCGTCCCAGTCGAGGTCGCCAGCTTTTACTTCGCATGACTCGAAGAATATCTGCGCACCAGTGTTCTGTGCGAACTGGCGTGTCTTGTCGAATGCCCCCACACAATCGTATGTATACTCAGTCTTGTCGCCATCGGTCATACTCTTCACGATGATGGTGTAGAGATAACCCTCTTCAACTTCTGATGATGGGAAGAGTTTGTCGCCCTTTATTGTGACATTGTCAGGGTACTCGTTGGTCGTGATCTTCTTGGTACCTTTCTGTACATAGTCGGTGATATTTCCGTCTTTGTCGTAAACAGGCTCCCAGTTGGGCACTTCTCTTTCAACAGGTACTCTTTCCTTAAGCGTTTCCGCTACTTTACCATCTACAATCTTGGTGATGTCGCGACCTTTCTGTTTCCACACATCGTAGGTAAAGGTGAACGGACCCTCTCCACCAATACTTTTGAAATTAGCCCAATACTCCTTTTCACTGACACAGTATGTAGCAAATGACTTGCTCACGCTTGGATCGTCACTGTCGTTGGTGATGATGTCGGCATGAGGTTTCAACACATCTACCTCCGGGCGCCGTACGATTTCCTTACAGTCTACCTTCACGCCCTCGCCTTGCTCACCTATCTCAGCTTTGGTAGGGTTGGTATAACCCTGGTCAGCTTCTACAGTTGGCTCGGTGGAAACCTTAGGGTCGGCAGCGTTACCTTCATTGGCACCCTTATCATTCAGCCTTAAATTGGTCGTATAATAATTATAGGCTAATTGCAACTTGGTGTTGGAAATCGTGATAGGATTATAACCCTTTGTATTTTTAGGAATGGCTAAGTCTGCACCCCAAACAGCAGCACTCAGCTTTTTGCTGGTACTCATTCCTTGGTTGCCATAGAACACACAGCCATCCAACTTGTCGATGACATCTTCTGCACCAGGTCCAAATTTTCCACTACGTGTATAAACATAAATGGCACCACCGCTTCCGTCTGCTCCATAATCACCATCAGCGATGTTATTCACAAACTTGGCATTGACAATCTCGCAGTTTCTTTGTTGTGCTATATAAAAGTGTAAAGCACCTCCTGCACCATTGTTCTTACCTTGCTTTCCGCCATTCAGCGCAAGTGTGGCTTGGTTTTGATAGAATACATCATTTGTAGACCAGAAGCCACTTGACCAATCGGTACCTCCGTCGTCTAGGATACGAATGGCACCACCCTCTACTGCTTTGTTGCCATAATATTGGTTGTTGGCTGACTTCAGATAAGCATTGCTATAGTTATAGATGGCACCACCCATACCATTGGCAGTGTTGCCATTGAAAATACTATTCTTCACGTCGGTACCAACGCAACCATTGTTTACAAAGATGGCACCACCACCAGACCATTCAGAGGCTGAGTTGTTCTTGAAGATACAATTGTTGATAAATACGGGGTAGTTAGCACCAACCTGTGCGATGGCACCACCGTTTTCAGCTTTATTGTTTTCGAACAGACAGTTGGTAAAATTAAAGGTACCATTTGTTGCTTTGTAGGCAGAGCCAGCAAGGAATACGGCACCACCTATCTTTGAACTTGTGTTGCCCACAAACTTACAGTTGGTGAAGTCACCATAGCCACTTTCCACATTCACAGCACCACCGTTGTCGCTACCAGCGGTACTTGTGGTTTGATTGTGATAGAACACACTGTTCTTCACGTCGAACTTGCCCTGCTGTATACCGATTGACAAGGCGTTGGCTTGTGCGTCGCAACTGTTGTTCTCGAAATAACAGCCTTCCACCAACAAGCTTTTTGCATTGTTCGCTATACGGAAGGCACCACCGTATTTAAGACCACTGTTGTTACAGAACACAGTGTTGGTAACCTTGACATTGCCGTCTTGGTTTGCGATATAGAGTGCACCACCTTGACTCTGCGATGTATTGCCTTTAAAGTTACAGTTGTTTATTGTTACATCCACCGGAGCTGATGCATCTTCATCTTGAATCTGAAGCGCACCACCAGCATTGGTCGCAATATTGCCCTCGAACTCATTGTTGATGAAGGTAATTGTGCGGCGACCAGTTCCTGTTGGGATGTAAGTTGTTCCGCCTCTCTGAACAGAAACAGCACCACCGGCGTCACCTGATGTACATTTGTGGAACTGGTTATTCTTGAACACTACCTCATGACATGACTGAACTCTGAAAGCTCCACCAATTCCTGATGTGGTATTGCGGAAGATAGAATTGGTGACACTCACTTTCTTGAAGCTTTGCAAAGAGATGGTTGTGATTTGCTGCGCAGCCGTACCACCCAGGTTACGGTTCACCTGCACATGGTCCATATTGACATACGAATTGTCTTCTCCATCGGCAGGTTTGTAGTTTCTCGCACCGATGACCGCATATTTTTGGTCTGATCCTAAGTGATTGATGTCATGAAACGTAACATATTTCATGTCAATTTGAATGTTCGTCGGCTTATATAAAGTTTGGTGATTGAACACCAAGAAGCCACCACCTGTTGCAGCCACGCGGTCGCCTTGCAACACCTCTACACGTTCTATCTTGATCTTGGGATTTTTCATGTTACCGAAGAAGTAGATAGCTCCGCAGAAAGATGACTTGTAATAACGAATCGAACAATCCACCATCTCAAAATATGGATTATCAAAACCATTGTTATCAAAGGTAATCAATGCACCATTAACAGTACTACCTATAAAGTTATTTGAATCGAACGTAATACCGTGCATTATCAACGCCTGATTGTGGTTGTTGGTACGGAATACGGATGTTGTTATTTTATCCTTCGATACAAATTTTGTCACATGCCGTTGAGGGTTGCTGTTACACGTATCTCGAGGCAGCGTTTGTGAGCCTGGCGTGGGATATCCACCCATGAGCCACAGCTTCTGGTCTTTTTTGGACAAGACGTAAAAGCCTGCATTTCTGCTTTTACCATCGTAATAACTAATCGCACCTGTCTCACTTACGTCATACTCACCCTCTGCCAAATAAATTTTGGCTTGTGTGTTGGCATTGCTTTCTGCCGCTTGCAACGCAGCCTTGATAGTCTTGAAGGCCGAGTTCCACGAAGTACCGTTACGCCAGTCGTTACCTGTCTTGGCCGATACGTAATACTCCAACGGATCTGCCTGTGCACCCAATGCCATGAAGCACGTGAGGAGCAGCGTCAGCAGATGCCGGGTTGGTAATAAATGTTTCATGTTGTTTTTAATTTTAGTTTTTCTTTTTTTTCTTCTCATTTCTACACTGCGCATCCATCAGCGTGCCATACAGGCAGCAATGCGATGCGCTAACAGACTTTGTGCGCATTACCAAAGCGTGCGATAGTCTTCGTCGTCATCAAAATCAAATTGTCCTGGCTTTGCCAACTCGCCTTCATGATTTCCACTGGCGAAAGGAAGATCTCCTCCTGTTCCTGGGCCACCGCCTCCTGGTGCTTGCAGTAGCAAAATTCCTGGACTTACATACGTTTTCTTTGCCATATTCAAATTTTTGTTTTATAAATAAATAAGTTTTCTATGTTTGTTGCCAAATATAGCTGGCACATTCTTCTCTTTTTACAAATGTTTGTAGCCAAACAATCTCCCAAAGTATCTGTCGCACAATGGGTTGTTAATTCAGCATTAGCATCATCCTATTTCGCATATAGGTGTCATGGGTGTTCCATTTCTATGCTTTGCGCATTATATATAATAAGGTGGAAGAACTTGAGCGCCTCATCACCTGATTGATACAAAAAGCTCGTATTTTGAACAATACAAAAGTAATCATTACAAATGGTGTAAATACACACAAAAATATCAAAACGGTGAATATATCTATCTTTACCCCCCCCCTATTGTTAATAATTATTAAACGGAAGAAACGAGTATTAATTTGTGTTTATATTTCGCATAAACATGTTGTAATTATTATATATTTACAAAAATAAAGTCTGTTTGCTGTTTTGCTACAGATTTACAAACTTTTGATGCATGAAATTTTACAATTTAAACAAACACCGCCAGTGTCCCAATTACATTGGGTCCAAAGCCATGGGGTTTGCTTTGATTACTGGCATGTGTGGTGAGCGTGTGGGCGACATTGTCCCCGTGCCCGTGATGATATTCGTGATGAGTGGCAAGGTTAAACTTTGTTTCAAGAAGCATGTTGAGACGGTTGTCAATGCTGGTGAAATGGTTGCTGCCGTATTTACAGAGGGGTCGTACGCCACCGCCATGGAAGATTGTGTGTGCGTGAGGCTGTACATACAGGGCGATGGACTGGATTTCTGCCATCGCATCGTGAACTCAGTGGCGTTGACGAACGCTGATGAACCAACCGCAGAACAGGGCAAGGTGCTGCCTATGATACCGGAGATTCAAGCCATCATGCGGCAGATGGTGGGCTACATTACCGACGGACTGATGTGCTGCGACGTGCATGCCATGAAGCAACAGGAGCTGGCGGCGGTGCTGCAAGCCTACTATCGACCAGCAGATTTGCTACCCTTTATCGCCCCCATCTACGATCCCAACGCGCGGTTTTACAACGACGTGATGAAGTTGGCTGGCCAATACCTGCCTGTACAAGATATGGCCTCGCAGCTCAACATGAGTTATCCCACGTTTATCAGAACTTTCCGCAAGGTTTTTAAAGACACGCCACAAGAGTGGTTGTCGAAGAACCGCATGAAACGACTGCGGGATTTGCTGCATAACACGGCGCACACCGACCAGGAGATTGCCGACGAACTACACTTCACTACGGTGCAGAACATGCGGGCTTTCTGCAAGGCACGCTGCGGGTTGACACCCACACAGTTGCGAGAACAAGAACCGTAGTTTTGCCCTTGATTTTTAATTGCATTGACTTTGGATGCCAAAGTCAATGGGTTTGGAGGTTAAAGTCAATGGGTTTGGGCGGCAAAGTCAATGAGTTTAGCTGGACAGGGAATAAGGCATGTTTTTAACAACAAATGAAGCATGTTTTTTAACAACTGATGATGTGTTTTTTAACAACGAATGATTTTTTTTCAACAACGAATAAAACAAAATAAACGAATGTTTTACCTGTGATTTTTATCATCAAATGAACATAAATGTTCGGCGAATGGAACGAATGAAGCGTTTTTTTAACAACGAATTAAGCAAAAGGAACGAAAAAACTTGTATTCTTTCTTTTTGCTTCTTACGTTTCGTTCGTTGTAGAAAAAAATGGCGTGCCATGCCGACTTTCTTTTTGTTACTTTCGCTTGATTCGTTGTTCGTTTCAAATTGTAATATGGAAAAATGTCTTCCTGTTCTTCCCCGATTTAAAAAAAATGCTTACCTTTGGCCCAAAAGGAGGACACTACCATGGAGAAAATCACGCAAGACAATTTCGAGGAAAAATATGTTGACCCCATTGAACAGCGGCAGATAGACAAGTTTGTGTGCGATGAGATGTCGCGCCAGATACATCGCTACATCAAGGGAATGTCGGGCTCGAAGGCCATGATGGAGAAGTTTGAGGCGCAGTTGTCCACCCTGAGCGTACCGCAGAAGGAGGAGGCCATCGCCCGATATATCGACCTGAACCGCAAGGTGTTGAGTGGGTTGGACTTGAAAATTGTGCTGACACGGGCCATCGCCAACTATTGCGACACGTTCAACTACATGCTCGAGCTGGTGAACGACAAGCGCAAGTGGGTGTTCTACCTCAATCGCATCAAATCAAAGTACATTCAATATCATTCCGTGATTGAGCAGGATGGCAAGTTTGGCCTGTGTGATCATCGTGGCAACATCTTGGTTCACCCCGTGTATGATTTCGTTCGAACCTGTTACATTTATGTAGATGACCTGGTGACCATGCCCGTTATCGTGCAGAAGGAGGGTAAGATGGGGCTGATACTTCCCGATGGGAAAGACACCATCGTGGCACCTTTTGAGTATGATGACATCTCGTTGCGCGAGGAATATCCCTACTTTGAGGCTACCCGAGGGGGCGAACAAGGGTATATCCACAGCGACGGAGAATTCATAGTTGCCGCGCATTCACGGTAAATATTCCGTTTATAGTTGGTTGCTGAAACCTTTTAGCAACGCTAAATCTTAACAATATCATCAATCTATGATACCGACAATGAAGAAAATTTTACTACTCAGTGTGTTCTGTTCCCTCATGCACCTGGCTTGGGGAGCTGTGGTTGAGGGCAAGACTTACCGCCTTGTTTCTGTTGGGGCGAAAGACAAGTCGCTTTTGATTGAAAACTCTTCTTTGCAGAACAATGCCAACATCTTACTGTGGACTGACATGAATGTGCCGTCACAACAGTGGGAGGCGGTGCGCAATAGCGATGGTTCTTTTGCATTCAAGAATGTGTATAGTGGTAAGTTTTTGACCCGAAGAGGCGTGTTGGGCAAGACTTCACAATTGTACCAAACCACTTTGAGCAACTTTTCTTCCTCCAAATGGAAGGTAGAAGCCGTAGCGGGCCAGGCCGGTCAATATCAACTTGTACAACAGGACGGCGGACAATCGTTTTGTATCACCACCGGCAGCACGAATGATGGAGCGGCATTGTCGGTTGATGTGGTTCAAAAAAATCAAACAGGTGGGGCCGATCCTTCTCAAATATGGCAGTTGGTGGAGGTTGAACCCACCAACAAAATCACCCCTGCGCTGCGAGATGAGGTGATGAACGGATGGACCAAACAGTTTGTGAAACCCCGTGGTGCCAACGTTTCGTTTGGCATTGGCGGCGGATGGGGCGATGCCGAAATGCTGGAAACGATGTTGGACGCGTACGAAACGTCTGGCCAAGAAGCATATTTAGACCTATTTAAAAAAGGCTTTAACTATTTTAAGTCTAAGGTAAAGGACAATTGGTTGCGGCGCTATTGGTTTGGGTATAGATGGAATGGACAAGATTTTAACGACGACGTGATGTGGATGATCATCGCTTCTGCTCGTGCCGGACTTCTCACTGGCTCAACCACCTACACCCAATTGGCCAAAGATAATTTTGACGCCATCTATCAACGGGCGTACAACCCATGGGGCATGCTGCGTTGGGCAGAAAGCTCGGGCGACCGCAACGGCACCAACTCGTGTATCAACGGTCCCGCTGAAGTAGCCGCTTGTTACATTGCCATGGCAACAGGTGATGAAACCTATTATGTCAAAGCCCGCGACCTTTACGCCAAACAACGCCGGTATTTGTTCAATGCGTCTACAGGGCAAGTGTATGATTCCTTTATCTGGGACGCGACAACCAACCTGCCTTCTGGGTATAATCGGTGGGCCTCTACCTACAACCAAGGCACCATGTTGGGCGCCGCCGTCATGCTTTACAACCATTATGGCGACGAACAGTACAAGCAAGATGCAGAGCGAATTATGGAATACACCGTGAAACATCTCTGTAACCAAGACGGTATCATCCAAGTTTGTCAAGTGGTGGAGGGCGATTTATCAGGTTTTAAAGGCATTTTGATGCGCTATGTGCGAAAGTTCATCATCGATTTGAACAAGCCCGAGTATGTAGAATGGATGCAAAAGAACGCCATGCAGGCTTACAGCAACATGAATTCCCATGGCGTGATTCACTCTGCATGGCTGACAAAGTCGAGTGAAGACTTTATGTTTGGTGACAAAAAAGTTGGCGAGCAGCCCTTTGGATGTTCCACAGCCGTATCGGTAGCGTTCAATGCCCCACTGAATGACAGTCGTATTGTCAAGGATGCGTTTCAGCCCATTCGCGCAGATGAGTTTAATGCGATACAAGGTGTTTATTTGAAGGACAGCAATTCGGGGAAATCGCCCTTTGAGATAACCAATATCAAAAATGATTATTATGTGGGATATAACTGGGTTGACTTTGGCAGTCAGCCCGCAACTTCGGTGTCATTCTATGTCTCCGAGTTGGGCAATGCCAGTTATCAATGTGCCATTGAGGTTCATCTTGACAGTATTGATGGCCCCTGCATCGGTACTGCAATCATTCCCAATACACCCGGCTGGAAGACCGTTACCGCACCGGTTGCACCAACAGACGGTATGCATCAGGTGTATTTGAAATTCGTGAACAAGGAGAATGTGACGGCGGTGGACAACTTTAGGTTGGCAGAAATGCAGTTTGGTACCGATCGGGAGGCATTGTCTGGCGACATCACAGATAATGGTGGGCAGCAGATGACCGATCAACAGGTAGACGACTTGGGCAGTTTGACCGATAATCGATTGACAACTTCGGCCACGGTGTCTGCTTTCAAAGGGCAAGCCATGTTCCATTATCGTTCGGTGGCACCCGCTCTTTTGAAGGGATATGCGATAGGTAGTGGCACTGGTGACGCGTCGTTTGATGCCAAAAGCTGGACGTTGCAAGGGTCGAATGACGGTGAGACCTGGACAACGCTTGATACACAAGAAGCGCAAGCGTTTGCCATGCGTTGCCAAAACAAGCACTTCAGCGTAAATACCAGCAAGACTTTTACGGATTATCGCTTGCTCGTTACCGCAACAAATGGCGGCAAAGCGTTGCATATAGGCGAGTGGCAACTCCTGGGAACCTGCCTCTTGAGCGATGATATCACAGCCGATGGCGGCAGTATGATGCACCCAGAAGGTTCTTCGTTGATAGACAAAAACGCCTCTACCATGGCATCTTTTGACGCAAATCAGGATGTTGTCATTGAATATAAGGCTGCTGGAAGCTATGTGTTAACCTCCTATAGTTTGACTAACGGTGATTCAAAGGTTGCTGACAATCCAGCTGGTTGGGTGCTCTACGGATCCCGTGATGGGCGAAACTGGACGGAGCTTGACCGCAAGCGACATGAAACGTTCCCAGTTGAGCAGAGCACACAATTCTACACCGTTGCCTCTCAAGAAGTTTACAAGAGTTTCAGACTGGTAATTACCGACAACCATGGCGCCACCCATACAGCGCTACATGAGTGGCAACTCATTGGAAAACTCATGTCAAGCGCTCCGCTTTATAATGATATTACCAAGAATGGCGGTAAGCTCACGGCATCCAATGGGGACAATCATGCCGATTTGCAGGTGCTGACCGATAACAATGCCCGCACCTATGCTGAGCTTCCGTTCAATGGAGAGGCATGGGTACAATATCAAACTCCCGAGCCAGCCAAGGTCAGGGCTTATTCTATTTGCATGGGTTATGATGCAGAAAAAGATCCGCGAACATGGCAATTGCAAGCATCTAACGATGGAACTAACTGGCGTGTATTGCATCAAGGCAGTGCGAGCAATGTCAAGGAAAAGGGAACCTTACGTACCTTTAAAATAACCAATAACGACTTGTATGTTTACTATCGTTTGCTGGTGAAGAAAACAGCGAGTGCAAGTGCCACATCTGTCATGCTGGGTGAACTTCAACTCCATGGCCTGTGTGTGTCAAATCAAGATTTAACCAGTCAGGAAGGAACCACATCCTGCTATGTTCCTGGTGTGAATGGCGGTGAAGCCGTTGATAAGTTGTTTGACAAGGCGGCAGCCAGCAAGTATTGCTTCAGCTTCTATGGCGAATCGTGGGTTGACTATCAGGTAGCAGAAGGCATGAAAGCCAATCTGTACAGCCTTACCTCAGCCAACGACAATGCTGATCGTGACCCGCAATCTTGGAAGGTGTTAGGCTCTCATGACGGCAACCATTGGGTGGTACTGGATGAGCGTAACGATGAGTTGTTCTACGATCGACACATCACACAGTTCTATTCTTTCGACAATTCAGAGCCCTACGAGTATTATCGTCTGCAACTCGATGAGAATAAAGGCAGTGAACTGTGCCAGATTTCAGAGTTCCAACTGTTCTATTCAGATGTCGTAGCAACTGGTGTGAAGGCTATTCAGACGCCTCATCTGGCTGTCAAAGTTTATCCAAATCCTGTTATTGACTATCTCCATGTGGACCTTCCAACCGACGGACGCATTCAGGTGTTTGATTCACAAGGGTTGCTGATAGCTCAACAACGTGCTCAGAAAGGCACCCATCAGGTTGACTTTGCCAGCGTAGCCCCTGGACTATACTTGGTAAAAGTGGTTTGTGGCACACAAACGAAGACCTTTAAAGTGGTGAAATAGCATCAGAAAAGTGTCAAGATATTGGGTGTTTTTAAAACTTGTATTCTATCGAAAAATAGGTGGAACACAAGTTTTGAAAACACCTTTTTTAGGTTTTTTTGTAACCCGTCACGTTGAGTTTGGGCAGCTATTTTTTTGTTCTTTCTCTCGTTTGTCTTAACTTTGTGGCATGCTCATGAAGTATGTAGATGTCATTGTTCCGCTGCCTTTGGAAGGCACGTTCACCTATTCGGTTCCTCACAACTTGGCCGAACGGGTGCGGTTTGGCGTGCGCGTGGCCGTGACGTTTGGTGCCTCGAAGGTGCATACCGCCATTGTGGTGAGGGTGCATCAGGACAAACCCGCCTTCAACGTCAAGGACATCGTTGACGTGATTGATGACCAACCCATGCTTTTGGAGCAGCAATACCAGCTGTGGCAGTGGCTGTCGGCGTACTACATGGCGCCGCTCGGCGACGTATACAATGCCGCCTTGCCCGCCGGACTGAAGGTGGAGGAGAACTATAAGCCTCGTACGGAGACGTATATCGACCTGTGCGAGCCGCTGCGCAACGAGCAATCGCTGAACGTGGCCCTTGACCTATTGAAGCGAGCGCACAACCAGCGAGAGGCTCTCATGCACTTCTTGCACATCTCACACTGGGAAACGATAGAAGGAACACAGACGACAGAGCTGGTGGTGGACATCACCCGGGAGGAGTTGATGAACGTGTCGCGCTGTTCGTATGCCGTCATCAAGAGTCTGGTTGAGCGGAAAATACTGTTCACCTACGAGCGGGAGGTGGGACGGCTCAATGACCATGGCGAGGAACATCTTGAAAATGTGAAACGTTTGAATGAGGCCCAACAAGAAGCGTACAACCAAATTGTTTTTCAATTTCTTAAGAAAAACGTGGTTTTGTTGCATGGCGTCACCTCCAGTGGCAAAACCGAAATCTACATACACCTTATTAAGAAGGCACTCGAGGAGAAGAAGCAGGTGCTGTATCTGTTGCCGGAGATAGCCCTCACGGTGCAAATTACCAGTAGGTTAAGACATGTGTTTGGCAACAAACTGGGCATTTACCATTCTAAATATAGCGATGCCGAACGAGTTGAAATATGGAAGAAGCAGCTTTCGCACCATCCCTACGAGGTGATATTGGGAGCGCGCAGTGCCGTGTTTCTGCCTTTTCAGCGGCTCGGGTTGGTCATCATTGACGAAGAACACGAAACCTCTTTCAAGCAACAAGACCCTTCGCCACGCTATCATGCACGGTCGGCAGCCATCGTGTTGGCGAGGATGTATGGCGCGAAGACCTTGTTGGGGACGGCCACACCGTCGGTGGAAAGCTATTATAACGCCTGCCAGGGCAAGTATGGACTGGTGACCCTGACCTCGCGGTACAAGGACATCCAACTGCCGGAGATTAAGGTGGTGGACACGAAGGATCTTCAACGGCGCAAGATGATGACGGGTCCTTTCTCGCCACCGCTTATCGCTGCCGTGAATGAAGCGTTGCAGAGCGGACAGCAAGTGATACTCTTTCAGAACCGACGCGGCTTCGCGCCTATGATAGAGTGCCGCACTTGCGGTTGGGTTCCAAAGTGTACCAACTGTGATGTGTCGCTCACCATGCACAAAAGCATGAACTTGTTGACCTGTCATTATTGTGGTTACACCTATCGCATCCCCACGGTTTGTCCCGCATGTGGCGGCACCGACCTGCGTGGTCGTGGCTTTGGAACGGAGAAAGTGGAGGAGTATGTGGGGCAATTGTTCCCCGAGGCGCGTGTCGTCCGCATGGACTTGGGCACCACGCGCACCCGCAACGCCTACGGAAGGATTATCGATGATTTCTCTTCCGGTCGCACCAATCTGCTCATTGGCACCCAGATGGTGAGCAAAGGACTTGATTTCGACCGGGTTAGTGTGGTGGGAATACTCAACGCCGACGCCATGCTGAACTATCCAGACTTTCGCGCTTACGAACACGCCTTCATGATGATGGCGCAGGTAAGCGGCAGGGCTGGGCGTAAAGGACAGCGGGGAAAAGTGTTCTTACAGACCAAAAACAAGGACTTGGCCATCATCAGACAGGTTGTAGGGAATGACTATCAGGGATTTTATGAGGCACTGTTGGAAGAACGGAGAATGTTTTCTTATCCGCCCTTCCATCGGTTGGTATACGTTTTTTTGCGTCACCGGCACGACGATGTGGTGGAAACGGCCGGCATAGAGATGGGCAGCAGGCTACGACAAGGGTTGGGTGACCGTATTTTAGGTCCTGACAAACCTTCGATAGCGCGCGTGAAAAACCTGCACATCCGCAAGATTGTCATCAAACTGGAGAACGGTATCGACCAGAAAGCGGTGCGCCATTACCTGCGTACCGTGCAGCAACAACTGTTACAGGACAAGCGTTATGCCGCCCTGCAAGTGTACTATGACGTGGATCCGCTGTAAATATCGTTGGACGATATTGTTTCTTTTTTAAGCGAGATAGATGAAAATATCCCGCTTTTCTTTTTCATGGTGATGAAATATTTCTTTTACATGATTGTAACATCTATGTCCTAATTTTGCACTCGTAAAAGTGAACAAGCTAACGATATGAAGAAGATTGTTTTAACGATAGTGCTGATTTTAGGCATCATTCCTGTCTGTTTTGCTGATTCTTTGACGGGTGTAGTGAAAGATAAGTCGACAGGTGAGACGCTCATTGGTACCGTAGTTCAAGTGAAAGGTGAGAAACATCATGCCACCTCCACAGGCTTGGACGGTTCTTTTGTGTTGAAAGATCTGCCCAATGAAGGCACCATTACGCTGATAGCCAGCTATATTGGCTATCAATCCAAGGAGGTTCAGGTGGATATGTCAGCAGGAAAGTTCGTCCATCTGGAGCTGGAACCAGAACTACAAGAACTAAAAGAGGTGGTTGTCAAGGGATATCGAACAAAAGACACCGATGTAAGCGCTTATGCGATGGTGAAAAATTCGTCGCAAGTACTCAATGTGATGAGTGCACAAGCCATTCAGGTGTCACCCGATGTCAATGTGGCAACAGTGCTGCAACGTGTCTCTGGCGTAACAATGCAGCACGATGCGTCGGGTGAAGCCTCGTATGCCATTCTAAGAGGAATGGACAAAAGGTACAATTATACCTTGGTTAACGGCGTGAAAATACCCAGTCCCGATGACAAAAATCGCTATATTCCCTTGAATATCTTCCCTTCAGATTTGATGGACAGGATAATTGTCTCTAAGTCGCTCACTGCCGATATGGAAGGCGATGCAGCGGGTGGTGTGGTAGATATGAATATGAAAGATGCGCCAGGCAGTTTCAGACTTCAAGCGAATGTAGCAACAGGGGCAAGCGATTTCTTTTGGCAAGGCGATAAAACACAATCTCCATTCGGACAAATCAGTTACGATTTTTTAAGTGCTAAGCGTGGAAGTACCACCCCTACGGCGCCATACGAGCGTTATGGAAGTACCTACGATGCGACCAATGCCGACTTTAAGAATGGTGGAACGCAGCTTTCACGTCGCAAAGTACCAATGCCAAACGTCCATGCAGGCATCTCTGTCGGCAATCGTTTTTGGGATAAAAAGCTTGGAGTGATATTCGCTACCAACCTGCAGAATACGTATCGTGGCACCGAACGTGAGCTTAATAAGGAGGTAATGGCTAACGGTGAGGAAGCTGCCTATATCAGTGCCATCAAGAAAAGGCTCTATTCCATCCACGACCTCAACCTGGGCGTGCATGGAAAGATTGACTTCACACTTGACAATCACAAGATAGAGTGGTATAATATGTACGTGCGTCGACAAGCGGACAATACACGCTACAGCATGGATATTACGACCGACTACGACTTTGATCTTGCAAATGGCAACTGGACACGTGCGGATGAGATGCGTACCATGACACAAACACAGAATATCTTTGCATCAAATATCAAGGGAACGCATCATTTCACGCGTAACCTTACGATAGATTGGGCAGGACTCTTCGCCGATGCCAGAGAGAAAGATCCTGATCGTATCTATACCACAATCAAGAACACTGTGACAGAAGGCAAGGTCACTAAGATATTCCCGGCATCACAGGAGCGTCGTTTCCAGCATAATGATGATAAGGACTGGACTGGCTATGTCAATCTTTCGTGGGCGACTTCTTTCAGAGAAGGACTGAAAGCGGTGTGGAAAACAGGTGCTATGTATCGCAATAAGAAGCGTAACAACCGATATTACTCTTACATATCTGTACCCTCAGATAATGGTATCCTGCTGTCTTCTAATGACATCGATGCGTTTCATGGAATTGACTGGACACTCAAAACACCTCGTTCGCAAGCCTCACAACTCAATTACGACTCTAAAGAACGGATAGGTGCTGTCTACGGTATGGTAACACTTACTTCGCCAATCTATGAACTGGTAGCTGGATTTCGTGCCGAGCATACCAACCAACTATACACTATGTTGCAACGTTTTGAGACAACAGGCTCTCTTGGTGAACAGTCGTATTGGGATTATCTGCCGTCTGTTTCATTTCGCTGGA
>ERZ1673749.1498-NODE-1498-length-15687-cov-13.749104_pt1 | contig 15687 bp, 9 predicted proteins | sample MGYA00580204_ERZ1673749 | MGnify/ENA primary metagenome ERZ1673749 (study PRJEB41218, sample SAMN15661745) | gut metagenome | host: Homo sapiens | place: Canada: London | collected 2015-08-20/2019-03-30 | study: EMG produced TPA metagenomics assembly of...
TTCAATATCTCATCCAGAATAATCAGCGTTTGCGAATTGTGCTGACACGCCGTAAGAAGTTGTTTCAGACGCAACAGTTCGGCATTGAAATAAGAGATACCATGCGCCAAGTCGTCGGTGGTGCGCATGCTACTGAACAGGCTATATGCCGACACACGCAGCGATGTGGCAAACACGGGCATGCCGTTCATTGCCAAGATGTAGTTGATGCCCAACGCTCTAAGGAAAGTACTTTTACCTGCCATGTTGGCTCCCGTAATGATATAATAGTGACGATGCTGCAATGTAAAATCGTTGCGCACCGCCTTTGCGCCCAAGAAAGGATGGTACAGTCCCACCGCCTCGTACACCATTTCCTCGCTCGCTACCACTTCTGCCCTACCCGCTTGCGGCTCGTTGTAACGAAAAGTCGCCATGCTCACCAAGCCATCTATCTCGCTAATGGCATCTATCCATACAGGTACTTGACCTAAATACTGCCGTTGCCACCGTAGGAAACGACGCACCAAGAAGTAATCGCTCAAAAACAACGCATCCATCAGGAAGAGTCCAAGGATGTTGCCACGTCTGTCCAAGCCGTTCAGGATGTCATTCAGCTGGTCGAACGATTGTCTTGCTCCTTGCAACACATTGACAATTGCAGCGTTTTGAGGCGTGGTAAAGGCCGTTGTCTCACTCACCTGCCGTATCAACTCTACATACACTTGCAACTGTTCGTGCAGCTTGTCAACCGCCTTACTAATGACTCTGCAAGCACCCGAACAAACAAAAAACACACCGAAGAAATGCAAGATGCCCCACCATAAGGGCAGTTGGGCACTCACCAAGCCTGCCACGGATGCCACGATAGCCGCAAACAGTCCGATAATGAGCAACCACGCCAGCACAAAAGTCCATCGCTTTGCTGCAAAAGTGGGTATCTGTAACGATTTTATTTCTTGCAGTGCCTGCCGTATCAAGGCAGAATCTATCCTTCCGTCAGCGCCTAACGCCATGAATGTGGCTCGCCATGGTTCCATAGAAGCCAACTCGTCAACGGCATCGGCACGTGCAGACCGATTGGCAACCGACGACAATTGAGCCGCCAGCCAGTCGCTACCGCCCGTAGTCACCGTTCGGTTGATGCGCTGGAAGAGCGACTCTGGCCCGAATACATCCAAATCGAACGTAAACGGATGGTGCGCATCGGCATACCGTTCTCCATCATCGAAGCACGAAAAGTCGCCCTTCAGATAAGAGAGTTCGTGCAGATAAACATTTCGGAGACTGGAGAAACGATGCACCTGCTCGTCGTTTTTCACATCCATCAGGCGCACCAAAGCGTATAATGCCAAAGAAACAACCGACAAGATAAGGGGCAACGCGCCCCACGACACGAGGGTATAAAGGACTAAAAAGGCCAGGAACAAAAGAAAAAAGACAATTTGTCCCGCCACGAACAAACGGCTTTTTTGCTTGAGTTGAGCAATCTCACCAGCCAAATGTCGTTCTTTTTCAGTATAAAATATGGATAGGTTCATCTTCTGTTAAACGTTTGCGTCCGGGTAACGCTGCAGGCCTTACAAAGCCAAGCAGCGTGAACAAAGGTACGAAATACTTGTTGATTGATAGGACAATATGGGTGGTTAAAATTGAAAAAGGCTATCCTGATATCCAGAATAGCCTTTTCAATAGGGGGATATAGAACGTCCTTAACGTTGCGTTCAGCTTATTTCACCAATACTTTCTGTACATCGTTGCCCTTCTTGAGGAGATAAACACCAGCAGAAAGACCATCGAGCGTGGTGCCTACATACTGACCGTTGAGGTTGTAAACGGCCACTCTCTCAGATTTAGAAGCAACAACTGAGTTGATTCCTGTTACGTTTTTCTTATCGTAAACACTAACCGTTGTTTGATTTTTTGCATTCGTAATAACCGCAACCACATCCTTATTTTTAGCAACAGACACAATAGAATCGGAAGCAGCAGGCTTCACTGTTCCATCAGCCTTAACCCAATAATTGAGCTGAGCCGTTAATGAATGGTCGTCAGTCTTTTCAGCATAACCTGCCAACAGAACTTCTCCTTTGTTGACGAGGATGTCAAAGATGCCTTGTGCATAATGTTTTGCATCACCTTCGTCATACACATCGCCTGCTACCCAGTTAAGAGCGAGGTCGGCAGCATTGAGGGATGCCACGAACAAGGTACGCGGACCGACAGCTTGTAGGTCATTGTTGAAAGGATTGCTGCTGGCCGAAACGCCACTGACAAACAGCTTGTCACCCTCCAGTGCCATGGGACCAACTCGGTAGTTGTCAGCTTCGGCATCGGCTTTCGTCGTGAATGCTTTTGTCACCACGTTGCTTTCGCTGATTGATGCCAATACGTAAACACGCGGCATGGTACCCTCTCCAATTTCTGTAGTAAGCTCCTCTTTGCCTTTAGCCGTGTTGAGCTCTAACGTGCCATAGCCCACGAAGGCTGCATAAACGGTTCCATTGTCTACCGTAAAGTTCACGTCCATGGCATTGTACGTGCCGTCATTGGTCAATATCTCTTTAGAACCAAAGTCAGCAACCGATGTAGCACTCATCAAATCATCAGCGTTCATCGACATGATGCCTACACTATGGTTGTCTACATGCATAAAGCCAAAAGCAAAATTGTAACGACCTTTCCAATTAACATTGTCTATGATCACGTCACCATCATGGCGCAAACCCACATACACCTTACCATTGGATACAGCTAAAGCGGTAGGTTGGACCTCGGCCAGGTTATCGAAATAGGTGTCTGGAGAGACAACATCATAGTTGGTAGCAGCGTCGATGGTGCGTACCATCTTGATATTTCCGTCTTTGTCGTATTTGGCAACGAAGGCAGCACGACGAGTAGGCGTGAACGCCCCATCAATCTTCATGCCATTAGCGGTTTTTGACACGCCGTCGACAGATTCGAATTCAACTTCTTCTGCCAATGTTCCAAGCAGGTACACATTACCATCCGCATCGGTTGTAAGCGCGTGAATCAGCGAGTTACCAACCAATCCAACAGCCCAAAGCTCCTTGCCGTCGGCACTATATTTTGCCAAATAAGCCGGTGTGAGGCCATCCGGATCAAGATATGAGCTTCCGAAAGTGAGATCATTGTTATAAGTACCCGTAGTGAAAACACTACCATCAGCAGCAACTGCAGTTTTGGTGCCACCTAATTTCTTTGCTTCCGTAACAGGTGTCAGTGTTTTAGACCACTTGGCAGCCTGTTTGAACACCTGAGCCTGTACTGTTATGTTTGCCACAACAGCCACGATTACTAGTAAAATCTTTTTCATACGCTAAAAATTTAAATCATGAATATTATTTTAAAATAGCGCAACTCCCGCTCAAAAACAGTTCATGTACCTCGACAAGGTGTTGCCTATTTCATTAAAAACAGCTCTGAAGAATCATCATTTTGTCCATGCTTCCAAATTTGGATTGGCTGCCACAGCCTCGGCAGGGAATCGGAGTGTGTAGCGAGCGTCATGCTCCTTCAACTCAAAAGTTTCGTCCTTATAGCTTTTGGTCAGTGTTGGTTGCGTGGTTCTTCGCAAGTCATCCCAACGGAAGCCCTCAAAACAAAGTTCACGAAAACGCTCAAGATAAATCTCAGTAAGCAAATCTTGCTGGTTCATTTCCTCAACTTCGGCGGTGTAAGTAGCAATAACAGAGGGTTTGTACCGCTTGCTCATTAGCTGTGTGAGATACGCCTTGGCTTCAGACAACTGGTTTAATTGTGCCGCTGCTTCGGCCGCTATCAAGTATGCTTCGGCCGATCGGAATGAGCAACGATATTCATTGCTACCGCCTTTGAGCAGCAAATACGTTCTCGATCCCTTACGCTCCAAGTACTTGGTCTTACGCTGATCGCCTTTTTTAAAGACTGCTATGAACTGTTGAGATGGCGTTCCCGCTTTTTTATAGCTATTGGTCATCACCTGCTCGAGTGCCACAATCGATTCAACCGACTTGTAATGATCGGGCAACAAGGCGTTAGACGCATTCAAATCTTCCAGCTCGCCATGCTGCTTGATGACCTCTTGAGCCGCAGTGAGCGCTCCCTGCCAGTCGCCTTTGTACAAACAAACGCGCGCTTTGAGTGCTTGTGCCGAAATGACATTGAAACGATAGGTTTGACCTTCGTCCCACTTCTCCACGTTAAGATACTTTTGTGCCTCAGCAATATCAGCTAAAACCTGGTCGTAAACCGCCTTCAAACTGCTGCAACGAGGAATGGCATTGACGTCTGGCTCCAGCAAAACGGGCACGCCGCGCGTTGTTTCAGGATTGACCTTGGTATAAGGTTGTGCGAACATGTTGGCCAACAAGAAATGACAATATGCCCGAAGCATATACGATTCGCCTACTAATTGGCGCACTTCAGCTTGACTGTATCCGGTGATTTCGTTTTGGTGTTCAATGAGATAGTTGGCGATGTAGATAACATGCCAATAGCGACGCCAGTTTGGTGAGGTTGTGGTAGGCGAAGGAGCTTCATCATTCCATCGCCAAATATCAAAGTAGGTGTCGTAATCATTGGGATCTGTAACAACCGGACTCAATTCCATCTCGTCGCTTCTGAGTGTCATCAGTCCCCTATCTTCTGGAAAGGTAGAGTATTCGTAGGTAAGCATGGCGCGGTATTCCTCGCCGGTCTTGGCAATCACTTTGCCCGTTGGCGTGATGTCAAGAAAGCTGTCACAACTTGTCATCAGTGCGGACAGCCCCACGCATAATATAAATATTTGAAGCTTCTTCATCATCATTCAATTTTAAAAATTCAAGTTCAAGCCAAAGATTACGCTCTTTGGAATAGGCTGAGCAAATGGATTTCCCATCGTTTCAGGATCCAAGTAGTTGGTGTAGTTGCTTGCCACGACAAACAAGTTGCGCGCTTCCACCGATAAAGATGCATTGGTAATGCCCACGCGGTTCACCCATGTTTTGGGTAATTTGTACCCCAGCCGAACGCTTTGCAGGCGCATATAACTATTGTTTCGCACCCAAGTGTCCAGCATGCTGTAGGTGTTATACTCCGAATATTGAACATATTCCGGAACACGATAGCCACTCACCATCAAACGAGGGAACGTAGTGTTCGTGTGATCGGCTGTCCATCGGCTTAAAATATCACGGTTGGTATTCAATCCCCTGTCATAGTTTGTGGGCGAATAAGTGGGCTGTACCCGTACTTTCATGCCTAAATTAAAGATGAAGTTCACGCCCAACTGCCAATCTTTGTATTCAAAATGGTTGATGAATCCACCCGACACCTTCGGGTCTGTCGTGCCCATGTAGGTGTAAAGGTTGCGTTGCTTTTCTGCCGACAGCGTGCTTGCTCCCGCCTTGTTCAATTTAAAAAATTCCTCGGCTGTGAGCTTCTCGCCGGCTGCACCAACGAACACTGGATAACCTTCGGCATCCAATCCAGCCGTTTTGTAGGCGAAGATAGCACCTACTGGATAGCCTTCGCGCCCTGGGTAGGTAGAGTTTTCAGCCACACTCTCATTCAATATCTTATTAGTATTGAAGCCCAAGTTCAGATTGGTGGTCCAATGAAAGTTCTTGGTGTAGATGTTTCGCGAACCTAAAGCAATCTCCCATCCTTTGTTTTCCATGCTTGCCCAGTTGATGGTGGTAGCTGCAAAGCCTGTTTCCAAGGGCAACATTCGCATGCCGATGAGGTCACTACTGCGTCGATAGTAATAGTCTACCGACAACGTCAGCGCGTTATTTAACACGGCGATGTCTGTTCCAAGGTTCACGTTCTTGGTCTTTTCCCAACGCAAGTCAGGATTAGGGGCGGTTTCGGCCTTAATCATTTGCTCACCCTTTCCAGGCAATATCGATGTTTTGTCATACAAACCGATGAGGTACGGCGAGGTGTTCTTGTCGATGTTACCTTGTATTCCATACGATGCACGCAGTGCGAAATTGTTCAACCATTTGGCATTTTTCAGGAATTTCTCTTGATGTACGCGCCACAATGCACTCACAGAGTATAGCGGCAGGTACCGATATTTCTTGGCAACGCCGAACACATCCGAGCCATCGAAGCGCACACTTCCGCCCAACGTATAGCGATAAAGCAGCGTGTACGACCCTGTTGCGAACCATGACACATACGCATTCTCAGCTTTGTTCTCGCGATGAAGCGGCAAACTCTCGGCCGAAACCTCGCTTGGGAAGATGACTGGATGCGTGGTCAGGGTACGGGCATCGTACCCATAGGCTGCTGAATAAATTGATTCCGAATCGATATGTCGCACTTCCGAACCTGCCAACAGCTCCACGTCGTGTATCTTATTGAATCGGCGAGCATATTCGAGCATGGCTTTCCAGGTCCATTGCAGGCTGTTGTAACTGGTGGTTTTATGGGTTCCTCCCTCGGGCAAATACGACCGTTTGCCATCCTTGAAATCGTAAACCGTATTGAGTTTTTCCTTTCTCATGGCATAACTGTTCTCTCCGGCATACTTCTCCAGTGAGTAGTTGTCGTATTGCAAGCCAAATTGAGAAGTCAGTTTCAGGTCTTTGGTGAACTGCAATTCAGCATCAAAGATAGCCATCATCGAACGGTCTGTACGTCGGTTGTGGCTGTTCTCGCGCTCTTCAAAGATATTGAAATTCAGCGATGAGGTCTCTTTTCCCTGCACATTGGTGTCATAGTTGTATTTCCCATCGATGAAAGGCTGGAAATATGGGTTGGCCAACCGCGAGTAATACACAGGATTGGTAAATCCGTTCGTGTCTGTGAGATAACTACTTTGCTTGCGCTGATTGGCATACACGGATGCGCCCAACTTCAAGATTTTGTTGATGCGATAGTCGGTTTTCAACGTCATGTTAAAGCGCTTGTTATCAACACCCTTCACATTTCCCTGCTCATCATAATAGCCTACCGAGGTATAGTACTTGGCACGGTCGCTACCACCCGCCACGCTGGCGTTGTACTCTTGATTGAACGCACTGCGCAACAAGATGTCATTCCAGTCGGTGTTGATATTTCTGAGTGCATTAATCTGCATTTGTGCCGATGGTGACAACGCATTCCAACCACCTTTCTTATATGCTTCTGTCTCGTTCAGCGTCTTCAGAATATTGGCTACTTCGCCCTTGTTCTCACGGAAAGTATAATCAGAACCCAATAATCCCAACTCTAAATCCACCTTTTCGTTGGCGTTCAACAGATTCAGACGGTCGATATTCAACTTCGGACTGTAGGTGTATTTGGCAGAAAAGTTAATCACTGGACGTCCTTCTTTACCCTTTTTAGTGGTTATCACGATAACGCCATTGGCGGCTCGGGCACCATAAATCGCCGTGGCGGCAGCGTCTTTCAGCACCGTGATGTTCTCAATATCCGATGGATTGATACCTGCAATGGACGTTTGATACATGTCATCGATGTCGTTGAGGTTCTCCATAGAAGGAATGTCTGTCCCCTCCAAAGGAATACCATCCAACACCCACAGCGGTTCCTGCGTACCATTGATGGATGCAGTACCACGAATTCGTATCTTCACCGGTGCGCCCGGTGCACCCGAACTGCTCACAGTAGACAGTCCAGCTATCTGTCCTGCCAAGGCTTGGTCGATGTTCTTCACCGCTCCCACAGCCTTGTCAGAGATGTCAACGGTAGTGACTGCCGCCGTCAACTTGCGTCTGTCAATGCGCTGGTAACCCGTCACAACCACCTCATTGATGGAATGTGCGTCGGGCATCAACACGATTTCATAATGATTGACACCCGCCTTCAACTTAATGGTTTGCGTGGTGTAGCCAATATAACTAACGGTTATCTCCTTTGTTGACTTATCAACAGGTAGCTTAAACTTACCTTCATAGTCGGTAATGGTACCGCTACTCACCTTGCCACTACCCTTGCTGATGGTGGCTCCAATGAGTGGTTCGTCCTTGAGGTCACCGTCCGTCACGGTTCCGGTGATGATTCTTTCTTGTGCAAAGCCTTGCAAGGCGCATAGCACAAGAAGGAATATTGTATAGATTTTCTTCATCTTGATTGTGTTATTATACTTATTTTGTTAGGCCCAACCCTGTCTGTATGCGCAAAATCATGTCCTCGTAGTGAAGTCGTGCCGCCAAGTTGGCACCACTCAAACGCGTTTTCAACAGCTTCATCACACGAATCATCTCGCCACGCTTCAGGCTCAAGGCATCGCTGTTGCGGCTCACCTGTCCATTGGTGAGCATGACTTTCCTGGACTTACTGCTCAAATAATTGTCACGCTCGCAGACCAAATGCCGCTGAGCATCTGCGAACATGTCGCCTTCATACAGTTTTTTGTTAATCTTCACCCCTTCATTTTCAGCAGCCGCAGTAATCAAAGCGTCAATAAAACTCTTCTGAAGACTGCGCTCCAACAAGTCGGGTGACTTGCCCGAAAGAGTAGATTTGAAGATGTGGCGATGCAACATATCCATGAAAGTGGCTGCAGTGAAGGCCGCCTTACCATTTTCATATTCGTTTTCATACATGCGGATGATGCGCTCATTGTTCAGCAAATCCCACAGAATATAGTTCTGTTGATTTTTCAACATGTAGTTGGGTTGTTGCTCTTCTACCCCCAGAGGTGTCTTACGCTGTATGTAAGTCAGCTTGGAAAGCGGAGTGTCAAACAGCCATTTGGGATGGGTCAGCACCTCATCCAGCAAGAACTGCAGTGCCTCACGCTGCTTGTTTTTCTCGACAAAGTGGAACGATGTCTGCCCGTCACCAACCGTGAGGTTCTCCAAATACATGCCGCCCACATTGGCCATGACATGATATAGGTACAAACTCCACTGGTAAATCACGGCCGAATAAAGATTGGAAGCCTCATCGTAGTCTTGTCCCGGCTCACCGGTGGTAGTCCACTTGACGATGTTGGGCATGATGCGCTTGAGGTTGGCAATGCCATACCGAGCCGATTTCACAGCATCATCACCCAAATCTTCGCTCAATGCACGAGGGTCGATGGCTGTTCGTTGCGACTGCGCCTCCATATATTTGTACAACTTGCCCGTATGTCTTTTCAAAAAATCGTCCAGCTTTTTCTTCTCATTGGTTCCCTTTGGATACCAGCGATAGGCCCACTCAATGGCCATGAGGTCGTAAGGACCGATGTTGGGTGACATCACTTTCACCCTATCACCCGGCTGGGCTACATAGTTAAAGCGGGCATAGTCCATGATGGATGCCGACGTTCCGCCCATTCGCGCGGTAAAACTTGCCGACCGAAGGGAATCGGTAGGATAGGCGTTAGACGCAATCATGTTATGACGAAGACCCAAAGAGTGGCCCACCTCATGGCACGCTACGAAGCGCACCGCGTCGCCAATAAGCTTTTCGGGCAGTCGCAAGGAGCGTGCTTCGGGGTTCTGTGCGCCCGTCTGCACCATAATCCATTCGCTGATGAGCGACTGCACATTGTGCCACCAGATGATGTCTGCCTCTAATATCTCACCAGTTCGGGGGTCGATGACCGATGGTCCCATGGCGTTGGCCTTGGTTGATGCATCGTAGGTCAGCACCGAATAGCCCATGTCGTCGCCCACCTGAGCCAGACTATCTGTATAATCAAACACCTGCACCGCATTCTTGAAGCCGGCTCGTTCGAAAGCTTTGTTCCAATCGGTCATACCTTTCTTTATATAGGGGCGCAAGTGTTTGGGTACGGCTTGGTCAATATAAAAAACGATGGGGGTTTGCGGTTCTACCAGTTCGCCGCGCATATAGGCGGCTGTATCGGAAGGAACAAGCCGCCAGCGCGTCACATAGTGCTTGTGCTCTACTTTGTGCTGATAATCGTCGTAACGAAGGTTTGACGTGGTGAAAAAGCCTACACGGGCATCTTCCTCACGCCCTTGCATGGGATATTGGGGCAAGAGCGACAACGAAGAACTTACCACCACCGTAACGTTTACCTTGCTGTTGCCCTCGTGAACCGTGGTAGTTAACTCTGATGTGGCTGTCACATTGTTCTTAAAAGCCTTGACATCGAGGATGCGCGACAAGTCTGTAGTGGGGCTGGTGCCCAGATTGATGTTGTTGAACACGTCGTTCAAGCAGTTCTCCTTGCCGTTGTACAAGTCGTTCACCTTCACGATAAGGGTGGAAGAGTCGCTTGGTACGGCCTCAATCTTCAAGCTGGCGAGGATGGGATCGATGTAATTGTCCTTCACCGACCGTGCCATAGCTGCATACACGGGCACTTCGGGCGTGATGCGTTGTTGGCGCACAACGAGTCGTTTCTGCTTCTTCGCCCACTCAAACCGCACGGTTTGGTTCTCATAGTTGATGCCTTTGTTCACCCCCGACTCATTCAATTCCGAGGGAACCTGCTGCAATCGGTTCACCACCAGGAACTCTCTTCCCATCAGTTTGGTAGGAATCTCGTAATAAATGGTGTCACCTTTCTTGATGACATTAAATACACCCTTCATCTCAACCGAGTCGCGTCCCGTGAGACGTTTATAGGTTGAAATGGGTTTCTCTACCGGTTTCTTCTTTTTAGAGAATGGCCAAATATGACGGGCTGCACGCATTTCCATGGGCGTGGATGATAACATGAAACCTGCACAGATGACTAAGAATAATGATTTATCTTTATGACAAAAAAATCTTTTAAGCATTAATTTGATAATTATTAAACAAAAATGAATTGAGAAACTGCTATTCTATTCGCAAACTGCCTATTTACAGCTTTCGTTTTATCTCAAACTTTCTGCTTGCAAAATTAAGCTTTTTCTGTCACAATGCCAAGATTATTAACCATAAAGAAATCTTTTCTTATATTTTCATGAGATAAATCTACAGTTACTTGATAACATTCACTCGCCAAGTAATGCCAAGGTCAAGAATAGAATGTTTATCTTTCAGGTAGCCAGCAGGATTGGTATTCTTACCAAAGCAGTAACTATAATTGGCATGTAGACGCACTTTCTTATTTTTTAGTGGATAGTATTCTAATCCTGCACCAACGCGTGTGATTTCGGTTCCTTCATACAAAGCCAGGTCAGCGCGAGGCTTGGATTGCTCGGCTTTCTGTTGATTGGGTTCGTCCAATGGAGTTGATGCCTCGGGATTGGTGTCTACGCCTGCATGATTCACGTCGTAACTCGCCTTAGCCCAAAGGTTAACCTGTGGTGTAGGCTGGTAATCAACACGAGCAGTCATGGAGCAATCCTTGAAAAAGAATGTCTGTCCCGTGGTGGCACGGTTCATGTAATCCACGTCTATTTGCAGATTCTCAGCCACATCGAAACGATTACCAAAACAAAGGTAGTTGATAAATTTCCCGGGCGCATACTCCATGAAGTTGACCGACCAATCGGTGTGTAACATGCCATGGTTTCCATACCATATTAGGTTGTAGGCATACATCTCGGAAGATATACCACTATTTTGTTTATACACCTTTTGGAATGGGCTTTCCACCATTTGCAAGAAGAATTGGTCTTTTTGATTTGTGGTTTGATAACCCAACCACACTCCCCACGAATAGCAGGGAAAACTGTAACAGAATTCAAAGAGTTGAAAACAATCGATAGGGGCTGGATCGAACTCCCACGGTCCACATAGCACCGCCCACTTACCACCAGAGAGTGTCCAATTTTGGTTTGCGTGGTAAGTAAGGAAGAGCCAGTCGGTAGCATCAAAGAAGGTATATTCCTTGTTAATACCATTCAGTCGTTGCCGATATTTAAAAGAAAACTTCGGTGAGATATTTCCATTGATGAGAATGTTGAAAATATTTCCCTTAAAACCTGTTTTATCATTGTTTTTCACACCGTCAATCGATTCACGTTGGTAGTCGGCTCGTGCTTCAACAGACAGATTTACATGCTGGGACTCTTGCGCATAGAGCCCCATAGCATAGAAGGTCAGCAAAAGCAGATATATCTTTGATTTCATAGTAGATTTCAATTATACTTCATATTTTCACAGCAGCAACTGTCATGCTTCTTTTCAACAAAGACATGACGGTATCAATAATTGCTCGTTCGCAACAATCCTTTCTTATTCCACAGGCCATAAACTTCACTCACGGTATCAGAAGTAATAAATGTTTTAAGTCTTTCCTTACTCATGAAATCAATCAACGTGGAAAATTCTTCTTTTGTCAACACAATCTCCAACTGTATTTGCTTCTCATTTGAGTAGCCGCCTATCACCTCGTGCAGGGTCACACCACGACGAATGGTATGAATGACAAAATCCACTATTTTCTGGTAATCTTTGGAAATGATATACACACGAGTCTTCGAATTGATGTCCGACATAAAATGATTCAGAATCAAACCATTGAGCCATGTTCCAATCAAACCAATAATCACTAAACTAACTGGGTTAATAGCAAAAGCCGTACAACAGATAGCACCACCCGCAACCATCACGGCAGTACCAAGCTTGATATGAAGATACTTGTTGAAAATCTTCGCAAGAATATCCAGTCCACCAGTAGAAGCATTGATACTGAACAAGATACTTTGTGAGGCACTCAGGATGAGAACGAAGCAGAGAAGATCAAACCAAGGATTGGCAACAGCTTGCCCAGCAACGTAGGTGGTGAAGAGAGATTCGTGTATAGGAACGATGGAACCGAGAAAGTCTATCATGGGTCCTAATATCAACGCGGTATAAACGGTCTTGGCACCAAACTCGTTACCAATGAGCAGAAACGAAAGCACCAACAATATCGCATTAATAGTAAATATCACCGTACCCACAGACACAAAAGGCAACAACTTGGCGAGTACCAAGGACAACCCCGTAATAGAGCCAATGATGAGTTTACTGGGTATCAAGAAAAAGTACACACCCATGGCAGCTACAAACATTCCCACCGTCATGATGACTAATTCTACCCAAAATTGACGCGTGCAGATGATTCGTTTGATTCGACTCGGTGCATTTTTTAACTTCTCAACGAAAGTCATTTCGTTTTCCTGCTTGTTATTCATAATGCTTAAATTTAAAGGTTTCTGGTTAACTATGAGAACCACTATTGTTCCCGCTCGTTCCGTGTTTCTCAGCTGCCCCTCTTTCGAATTATAAGCGACAACGATTATTAAAACTGTGCAAATTTAATGGATTTTTATAAATACGCAAGTTTTTAGCGTATTTTTTAGTTAAATATCCTCCCATCAAGATTGAAAAATGAAATAGAAACCCTGATGAACACAACAAATGCTGCTTATGAATAAGAGCAAATATGCTTGGATGATACGTTGGAAAGACAGAAACACAATTGACGTCACTGCCCCTTCCATAAACGGTTGGGCCAACAATAACTGAACCTGATCATCAACAGGAACCGATGGAGAAAAATAAAAAAAAGGACTACCGCTGTAGTCCAATCTTTGTTAACCTTAAATCTAATACCATGAAAAACACGATGCAAAGATAGAGGTTATCTCCTTATATTGCAAGCAGCTAAGGCTTTTCTATCCTAAAAACGCACCTTTTCTTGATGTATATCAAATTATATGCCAATGGATTATCGCACATCGTTGCAGACAGCAAGAAACTATTTACCTGCGTACATGGCTCACGAAACTACACAGCGCTGTCACTGAAGAATAAACTATTTAACGTGAGTTCGACGAATTATAAGTGTCTATAAATTTGGTGATTAGCGAAATTTGTTGTAACTTTAAAGAACTAATATACAAACAGTTACAAACGAAAATCGCTATGATCACCGAGGACAAAGTTACTGAAATATTTTGTATGGCAGATGATTTCTGCAATTTTTTTGATGTAATGGTGGTAAAATATACGCTAAAGCCTACTGGAAAATGAAAGTATCATCGTGATTCCACGATGTCAAAGGCAGAAGTCATGCTAATAATGATTCTTTTTCACGACTCTGGTTATCGCTGCTTTAAACATTTCTATCTTGAAAAAGTATGCAAGCATCTGCGTCATTTGTTTCCTAAAGTTGTCTCATACAACCGTATAGTAGAATTGGAAAGGGAGGTTGTCATTCCACTCGCTTTGTTTATCAAGAAAGTCTTGTTGGGAAAATGCACGGGCATAAGTTTTGTTGACAGCACACCACTGCGTGTCTGCAAGAACCAAAGAATACATATTCATAAGGTTTTCAAAGGTATAGCCCAAAGAGGAAAATGCTCCATGGGTTGGTTCTTCGGTTTCAAATTACATTTGATTTGTAATGAGAAAGGAGAACTTCTCAATTTTATGATAACACCGGGAAATGTTGATGATCGTAAGCCATTGGAATACAAAGCATTTGTAGATTTCATATATGGCAAGCTGGTCGGCGACAAGGGGTACATCGGCAAGAATCTCTTCCAAAGGCTGTTTGTGGATGGAATACAACTTATTACCAAGCTGAAAAGCAATATGAAAGGAGCTTTGATGAGCGTTTCTGACAGACCCTTACTCAGAAAAAGAGCCATTATAGAAACTGTGAATGATGAGCTTAAGAATATTGCACAGGTGGAGCACTCCAGACATAGATGCTTTGACAATTTTATCGTCAATTTATTAGGCGCTATTGCAGCCTATTGCCTGTTCCCCAAGAAGCCGTGTATCAATGTACAAAGGACTATTGACACACAGCTTGCTCTGTTCTAAATTCGTCGAACTCACGTTAAATTATTAAAAATAAGAAAGCTGAGATTGAAAATATTATCTACAACTGGGCAGATGAAATACCGCACATACTCATCAGGGTTATCAATGCGATAACCCTGTCAGAAAACGAGGAAGAGTTAAGGATGGCAATCAATAAAATAGCCGAAGAAAGAGAACTTGACAAATTCTTTGCATACGGCTATGGCGCACACCATTTTTGGCTCACCCACCGCAAATTATCCAATGGAGATCAAAAGGAATACAGATTATTAAAAGTTGAATTTTAAGATTATGAAGAAGAAAGTTTAAAGAGTTCGGACGCAATACATCTTCGATGGAGTGTTTGATGTGGTTGCAGAGAGCAAGGAAGACGCACGGCTAAAAGTCCTGCAAGATTGTGGGCTGGTTATAGGTGGAAGCATTCATAGCACTTTGCACGATGAGGAAATCAATTGGGCTTTCACCACGCACCCCGAAGTAAGGACGGGACGGATAACTATTCAAGAAGAACAAATGGAGTAAAGCGGTCGGCAGATTTGCCGACCGATCCTGTCTTTCGTGAGCCTAAGCGGATAAAGAAAGGAGCAAAGAAACCCCAAAGAAAAACACCTCGTTACTTTTGATAGTGAGTTGAAACGGCTCAAAAGTAACAAAAAACCATTACCAAACACTCATATTCCTTTTAATTGTAATCACTAAAAGGAAGTCTTTGGTAAAATTCCAGCCAATGCCCGTCGGGGTCTTCAAAGGTAAGTAACTTTCCATAAGGTTCTGTTCTTATTTTTCCTATCGTCTTTACTCCTTTGTTCTTTAATTCCTCATATACAAGTTCTATGTCGTCGGTTTCAAACATAATCCTTGTTTTGCTGGCAATAACATCACCTTTATGTGCTGGTCTTTGAAGAATGGCGAATGAAGTTTCCCCAAAATTGAACTCTATCCAATCTCCATCTGTCAGTTTCAGCTCAAAGCCTATATCCTGATAAAATTGCTTTGATTTCTGTAAATCACTTACATAAATCCAACAGGCGTATATCTTTCTCGGTTTCATTCTTTTAA
>ERZ1673749.1510-NODE-1510-length-15570-cov-5.708733_pt1 | contig 15570 bp, 11 predicted proteins | sample MGYA00580204_ERZ1673749 | MGnify/ENA primary metagenome ERZ1673749 (study PRJEB41218, sample SAMN15661745) | gut metagenome | host: Homo sapiens | place: Canada: London | collected 2015-08-20/2019-03-30 | study: EMG produced TPA metagenomics assembly of...
ACCCACACCTTCAGCTGCTCGGCGTTGAGCACCGTGCCGGTGGGGTTGTTCGGGTTGCAGATGAAGATCAGCTTGGTGCGCTCGGTCACCGCGGCGGCCAGCGCCGGCATGTCCAGCCGGTTGTCGCTGTCCAGCGGGACGGGCACCGGGGTGGCGCCGACGACTTGGACGAAGATCGGGTAGGCCTCGAAGCTGCGCCAGGGGAAGACCACTTCGTCGCCGGGCTGGGCCGCAATAGAGACCAGCTGCTGGCACAGCGCGGAGGCCCCGGCGCCGAGCGCGACCTGCTCCGGTGCCACCCCGAGGTGCTCGCCGAGCGCCGTGCGCAGCTGCAGCGCGCCGATGTCCGGGTAGCGGTTGATCTCGCCGAGGGCTTCGCGCATGGCGTCGAGTACCGGCGGCAGCGGGCCTTCGGCGCACTCGTTGGAGGACAACTTGATGGCGCGTTCGTCGCGCACGCCGGGGATGTACGGGGGAATGGCCTCGAGGTCGGGGCGGATCATCCGCGGCTCCTCTGCGTGGTCAGTGAGATCAGGCCCAGCACGATAATCCAGCCGGTCAGCGTGGCCAGGCCCATCCGGTATTCCGGAAGAATACCCATCAGCACGAGCACGAGGATGAAAAACGCGATGCAAATCCAGTTGGCAGCCGGGTACAGCGGCGCCGCAAACGTCGCGCTCTTGGAGGTTTTGCGGAAGTTCAGGTGCGAGATGCAGATGCCCGCCCAGGTGATCAGCTCGGTGCCGACGATGATGGCGAGCAGCACCGCGAAGATTTTGCCTTCGAAGAAGAAGTTCAGGATGACGACGGTGCCCATCAGCGCGGCGTCGAAAAGCAGGGCTTTGGTGGGCAGCCCCTTGGCGCTGGTGGCGGCGAACGCGCGGGGTGCTTGGCCGTTGCGAGCGAGGTCGCGCAGCATGCGCGCGCCCGAGTACGTCATGGTGTTGAGCACCGAGAACACCGCCACCACGATGACCACGTTGAGCGCGGTGGCCGCCGGGCCGAAACCGACACCGGAAAGCACGCGGATGAACGGGCTTTCATTCGATTCCTGCTCGTTCCACGGGGCGAGCAGCAGGATGGTGCCGATGCCGCCGAGGTAGAACACCAAAATGCGCCACACCACGGAGTTCACGGCGCGCGGGATGGCCGTTTTCGGGTTGTCCGCCTCGCCGGCGGCGGTGCCGATGGACATGATGCCGCCGAATGTGAACGTCACCGCCACCAGAGCGAACAGGACGCCGGAGATGCCGTTGGGCATGAACCCGCCGTGGTCGGTGATGTTGGAAAACCCGATCGCTTCGTCCGGGCCCAGGCCTGCGACGAGCGCGAACCCGAGCACGATCATCAGCACGAGCGCTGCGACCTTGATCAGCGACAGCCAGTACTCCGTCGCCGCGAACACTCGTACGTTGAACAGGTTGAGCGCGACCACCAGCAGCAGCGTCACCAGGGCGGTGACCCAGTGCGGCAGCCCGGGGAACCAGTAGTCCAAAAACGTGCCCATGGCGGTCAGCTCCAGCATGCCCACCACGACGGTGGTGAACCACCAGTTCCAGCCGGTGATGAACCCGGCCACCGGTCCGATGAACGCGCGTGAGTAGGCCGCGAAGGAGCCGGAGACGGGGTGCTCGACCGCCATCTCGCCGAGCATGCGCATGAGGAGGTACACGATCGCGCCGACGATGGCGAAGGAGATCAGTACCGCGGGCCCGGCGTACTGAATCGATCCGGCGGAGCCCAAAAACAGGCCCGTGCCTATCGACGAACCAAAGGCAATCATCATCAATTGCCTGCTTTTGACGCTCCTGTTCAGGCCCTGTTCTTGCAGGCTTTGGTTCTGGCTCAAGGTTTAGTTTCCTGTCGGTGGTCGTGTTGTGGTGCGGGACATCCCTCGGAATTCGGCGATGGCGGTGTCGCCGTCGTAAAGCGTGACGTCCGAAAGCCCGTTGCGCCCCCACGTGTGGCGCTCGCGCGCAACGCCGCGGATAGTGTGGCCCATTTTCGCGGGCGCGAGGAAGATGATCTCGGACTGCGCGCTGACGGTCGGGTCGGTGCGCCGGGAGTTGCAGGCGCCGCCGAACAGCGCGTCGGCGAAGGTGAACAGCACACCGCCCTGGCACACGCCGAAGCCGTTGGCGTGACGCGCCTCCACAGTGAACTCGCCCTCGGCCAGGCCCGGCTCAAGCCGCGTGATGGTGGCGCCGAGGTACTCCAGGGTGGCGTCGTTGTCGAACATGGACTTCGCGTGCTCGAGGTCGGGGATGAAATCCACCGACGGGGCGTAGCGTTCGTACATCCTTATTCCTTCCCGTATGCGTGAAGCCGGGGCAGCGCAAGTGCTGCCCCGGCTGTCGTGGTCCGGCGAACCGCGGCGTTTACGCCTGGCCCTCGAACAGGGTGGTCACGGAACCGTTTTCGAAGATCTCGTGGATCGTCTTTGCCAAAAGTGGCGCGATCGACAGCACAGTGAGGTTGCTCCAGCCTTCGGTGTCCTGCGGCAGGGTGTCGGTGGTGATGACCTCTTCGGCTCCGCAGTCGCTGAGGCGCTCGCGGGCCGGGTCGGAGAACACGCCGTGGGTGCAGGCGATGACCACGGACTTCGCGCCGGCCTCTTTGAGCACGCCGACGGCGCCGGCGATGGTGCCGCCGGTGTCGATCATGTCGTCCATGAGGATGCAGTCCTTGCCGTCGACGTCGCCGACGACGCGGTTGGACACGACCTTGTTCGCGGCGTCGATGTCGCGGGTCTTGTGCACGAACGCCATCGGGGCGTCGCCGAGCATGTTTGCCCACTTCTCGGCGGTCTTCACGCGGCCGGCGTCGGGGGAGACCACCACGAGGTTATCCAGCGGGTACTTGGACTTGATGTAGTCCACCAGGATCGGCTGGGCGTGCATGTGGTCCACCGGGCCGTCGAAGAAGCCCTGGATCTGGTCGGTGTGCAGGTCCACGGAGACGATGCGGTCCGCGCCGGCGGCGGTGAGCAGGTCCGCGATCAGGCGGGCGGAGATCGGCTCGCGGCCGCGGTGCTTCTTGTCCTGGCGGGCGTAGGGGTAGAACGGCAGGATCGCGGTGATGCGCTTGGCGGAGCCGCGCTTGAGCGCGTCGATCATGATCAGCTGTTCCACCAGCCACTTATTCAGCGGCTGGGCGTGGGACTGCATGACAAAGCAGTCGGCGCCGCGGACGGATTCTTCGAAGCGGATGAAGATCTCGCCGTTGGCGAAGTCGCGCGCGGTGGTGGGTACCAGATCGATGCCGAGCTCCTTCGCCACAGCTTCTGCGAGGGCCGGGTGCGCGCGGCCGGTGAAGACCTTGAGGTCTTTGTGGCTTTCGGTGGAGTAACCAGTCATGTAATTAACCCTCTCGCTTCGCGTTTTTTGCTGCTTCAGCCGCTTCAGTGCCCGGGCGGCGGTCTTCCACCCAGCCTTCGATGTTGCGCTGGCGGCCTTCCTTGATGGCCAGGGCGCCGGCGGGCACATCCTCGGTGACCACTGTACCCGCGCCGGTGTAGGCGCCATCACCGATGTTGACCGGTGCGACGAACATGGTGTCGGAGCCGGTGCGGCAGTAGTCGCCGATGGTGGTGTGGTGCTTGTTCACGCCGTCGTAGTTGGCAAACACGGAGCTTGCGCCGATGTTGGAGTGCTTGCCCACGGTGGCGTCGCCGATGTAGGTCAGGTGGGGCACCTTGGAGCCTTCGCCGATCTTGGCGTTCTTGGATTCGACGAAGCCGCCGAGCTTGCCGCGGGCGCCGAGTTCGGTGCCGGGGCGGATGTAGGTGAACGGGCCGACGGTGGCTTCCTCGCCGATGACGCCGAGCTCGCCCTGGGTGCGCACGACGGTGGCGCGGGCGCCGACTTCCATGTCGGTCAGGGTGGTGTCGGGGCCGATTTCGGCGCCGTCGCCGATGACGGTGGAGCCCCACAGCTGGGTGTTCGGGTGGATGATCACGTCGCGGCCGATTTCAACCTCGACGCCGATCCAGGTGGTGTCCGGGTCGATCACGGTCGCACCGTTTCGCATCGCCTTCTCGACGAGCCTGCGGTTGAGCTCCTTGCCGGCCTCCGCCAGCTGCACCCGGTCGTTCACGCCGGCCAGTTCGCGTGCGTCGGGGGCGGTGAAGGCGGTGACCCGGAGGCCGTCGCCACGCGCGATGCTCAAAACATCGGTGATGTAGAACTCGCCCTGGGCGTTGTCCGGGGTGACGCGCGTGAGTGCGTCGCGAAGCACCTTGCCATCGAAGGCGAACACGCCGGAGTTGACCTCGCGGACTTTTCGCTGCTCGTCGGTGGCGTCTTTTTCCTCGACGATCTCGAGGACATCGCCGGCCTCGCCGCGGATGATGCGGCCGTAGCCGGTGGGGTTGTCGAACTCGAGCGAGAGCACGGTGACCGCGGCGTGCTCGGACTCATGCTTCTCCACGAGCGCCTGCAGGGTCTCCGGGGTCAGAAGCGGCACGTCGCCGTTGGTGACCACCACGGTGCCGTCGAAGTCCGGGATGGCGGACAGGCCCACCTGGACGGCGTGGCCGGTGCCGTTTTGCTCCTCCTGGATGGCCTGGCGGATCTCCACGTGCATCTGCTCGGCGATCTGCTCCACGGCCGGGGCGACCTGGTCGCGCTGGTGGCCGACAACCGCAACCAGGTGGTTGGGGTGCACACCGGCGGCTGCGTGCAGGGAGTGGGACAGCAGGCTGCGCCCGCCGATCTCATGCAGCGTCTTCTGGCGGTCGGACTTCATGCGGGTTCCGGCGCCGGCCGCGAGCACGACAACGGCACGTTCGAAGTGGGTAGGCACTCGAATGCTCCTTGTTTTATGTGATTTGTAGCGGGTTTTTGTCGGCCACAAGCATAACGCCTAGGCGGCGGTCGCCGAGACTTCTTTCAGGTTCCGCGCGCCGACAACACCGGCGTAGCCCACGACGGCCAGGAAGATCAGCGCCGCCTGGGGCCCGAGCACCGCGATCGCGGAGGACACCGCGCCGACGACCAGCAGCACCACGCCCATCACGGTGTTGGAGGCACCGGTGATCATGGTGCGCTTGTCGCCGTCGGCCATGTCCACGAGGTACGTCTTGCGGCTCACGCGCACCGCGGTGTGGGCGAGGTTGACCAGGAAAAAGCCCAGCGGCATGACCCAGGCGTTCACCGCAGAAGGCGCCAGGCGGGCGCTTGCGACAAGTGCCACGATCACGGTCGAGGCCACGCCTGCGGCCCAGGCCATCGTGCTTTTCGACGACCTGTCGGAAAGCTTGCCCGACACCCTGCCGCCCAGAAGCGACGCGCCGCCCGAGGCGATGATAAATGCGCCCAGGCCCGTCAGGTCCGCGCCCTCATCGCCGGCCATCACCACAATGAACGGGGTGGAAAGTGCGGTGACCAGCATCAGCGAGCGCACCACCAGGAACTTCTGCAGGTCCCGGTCGCCCTTGACCAGCGCCCACATTTCCTTCATGCTCTGGCCGTCTTTGGACTCCGGTTCGGCTTCCGGCTCCTCGATGCCGCTGAAGACCAGCGACGCCAGCGCCCACGTCAAAGCACCCACGGCGAGCAGCGCGGCGATCGTCCACTGCGGCAGGTTGGTCGGCAAAAACGTCAGCAGCAGACCGATCGCGAGCGTGAACGCGCCGGCCAGGGCAGTGGCGCGGCCGGTGATACTGCCTCGGCGGCCCTTGGAAATCGTGCGTCCCTGCACGTCCTTGCCCGCCAGCGAACACAACGAGCGAAACAGCGCGTGGGCGGCCAGAAGGATCAGGATGACGGCGCCGAGCGGAGTGCCGTCGAGAAGCAAGGCGCTGAGCGCAATGAGCCCCGCGGCGATGGCTTGGCCCCACGAACCGATGAGCCACACGCGTTTGCGGGAGCGCTTCGAGGTCACCCACGGGCTCAAAAACGCCTGCGGCAGCATCGAGCCGGATTCGCGGATGGGCACGAGGAACGAGGTCAAAACCGCCGGCACGCCCGCGGCGCCGAAGAGCCACGGCAGCACCGTCTTCGGCGCGACGAGCTGGTCGCCGATGTTTTGCAGGCCGTTGGACCAGACGAACCGGCGTGCGTTGCGTTCCTCGCGTTGATCGTTAGACATACAGCGGATAGTAGGGTCGAAAGAGAGTATCAGCGAACCGGGAGGCGGACATGGCAATGAGCAGACGCACATTCTTCAGGGGCACACTTCTCGCGACGGCGGCGCTGGCCGCGGCCGCGACGGGTACGGCGTGCTCGACGTCCTCGCAGACCAAACCGCTGGGCGCGGACGAAAAGGCGCGCCCGCTTCGCATCCCGCCGCTGTACGAGGGCGAGCTCGACGGCAACGTGCGCCGCTTTGAGCTGACCGCGCAGGAAGGCGAGGTCGAGATCGTGCCAGGCATGATGACAAAGACCTGGGGTTTCAACGGCCCGTACCAGGGTCCGACGTTGTATATTCGCCGCGGCGAGGAAATCGACATGACGGTGCACAATGAGCTGCCGGAACCCACCGTCGTGCACTGGCACGGCCTGCACCTTCCGGCCACCGCCGACGGCGGGCCGGCGCTCATGTTCGACCCGGGTAAGTCCTGGTCGCCGTCGTGGACCGTTGACCAGCCGGCGGCGACCTGCTGGTACCACCCGCACCCGCACGAAAAGTCCGCCCTCCACGCCTACCGCGGACTGGCCGGGGGCATCGTGCTTGACGACGACTCCGCCTTCCCCGGCCTCCCCAACGACTACGGGGTAGACGACATCCCCGTGATCATCACCGACGCCAACTTCACCGAAGACGGCCAGCTGGACGAGGACAACGGCTGGGTCGGATCCACCGTGATGGTTAACGGCATGACCAAGCCGCGCTTCGAGGCGACCACCCGGCGTGTGCGCCTGCGCGTGCTCAACGGTGCGACGATGCGCTTCCACCACCTGTCCTTGGGCAAGCCGTTCCACGTGGTGGCCACGGACCAGGGGTTCCTGGACGCGCCGGTCGAGGTCGACGGTGTGCTGCTCAGCGCCGGCGAGCGCGTGGAGATCGTGGTGGACTTGGAGCCGGGCAAGGACCTGAAGCTGCGCAGCGACGGGGTGCCGGACCTGGGCGGCATGCCGGATAGGGAAACCGCGGAGATGTTCGGTTTCACCGACAAGTTCGACTTGCTCGAGATCGCCGCGCCCGCGGAAGACGCTCCCGAGGTGCCCGAGCTCGCGGATTCGCTGGTGCCGTTCGAGGTGCCAGATGCGGAGACTGTGGAGGTGGAGCGCGAGTTCCGTCTCAACGGCACCGAGATCAACGGCAAGACCATGGACATGACGCGCGTGGACTTCACCGTGGACCACAAGGGCCCGGAGATCTGGCACGTGACCAACGAGAACGACGACATGGCCCACAACTTCCACATCCACGACGCGCGCTTCGCCGTCATCGGCGTGGAAAACGGCGAGTTGGAGTTCACCACAGGTTGGCACGACACCATCACCGTCCCGCCGCTGGCCACGGTGAGTCTGCTGGTGGAGATGGGCTACTACCCGGACCCGAGCCTGGCGTACATGTACCACTGCCACATGCTCAACCACGAAGACAGCGGCATGATGGGCCAGTTCGTCATCGTCGAACCTGGCCAGGAGGCGGACCTGGATCTTCCGGCCGGCTACGGCGGGAACTAGCCGACCGGTTGCGCCGCGCCGGCCCGGGACGGCCCCAGCCAGCAGCGGGTCTAGCCGCGCACGTTGTGGCCGATGACTGCTGGCAGGAGCAGGGGAGCGTCGCCAAGCAGCGCCTTGAGGTTGCCGTCGCGCTCCACCGCACTGGTGACGGTGCGGACCTTCGACCCGGACTTGTCGCGCCCGCGTCCTCGGTTCGCACCCGCCGCCATAGGACCCGCAGCGAAGGCGCCGCCTCGCGCGCCGTGGGCGTTGTTGCTTGCCGCACCGTTCGCCCCAGCGGCAGCGTAGGACGATCCCGCGCCGGTGCCACCAGCGCCCGCACCGCCGATACCTGGGCGCATGCCGTTGACACCTTGCCCCGTTCCGGCGTGTGATCCGGCTCCAGCGTTGAACCCAGCACCTGCCCCCGTTCCGGCGCCGCGGCCAGCACCCGGCGCAGCACCGAAACCGCGGCCGTTGACAAAGCCACTACCGGCACCGGTGCCGGTAGCGCCGCCTGCGCCTGGGCGGGCGTTGTGGGCAAGACCTGTGCTAGTGCTTCGACCAGACGCTGCGCTGCGACCACCCGCGGCGGCGGCGTTGCCCGGCGCGTGGCCGAGTCCCGCCGCACCGGTGCCTGTGTTGGCGGGGCTTGCGGCCGCGTTGGTATGGGGCGTGCCGCTGAATCCGCTGATGGTCGGGGTGGCGGTGTTGACAGGGGAGGCGGGAGTGCTCGTCGACAAGCTGCCTGCTGCTGACGGGGCAGGCGGGGCGAGAACCGCAGAAGCAGACTGGGTGGGAGCCGCGCCCGCGGCGATGCGCTCGAAGGTCTCAGGGGTGGGGCGGCCGTACTGCTGGATGACCTCCGCCGGCGACTTCGCGTGCGCGAGGTCGCCATAACCGCGGCTGGTCAATACCTCCTGAAGCCCGGGTGGCAGTTCAGTCGGCGTATACGACGTGGTGGCCGGGGCGGGCACGTCGGTGCTGGCGTACGGCGTCGACGGCAGCTTGCCTGCGTCAGGCAACAGGCGGTTAAACGTCGGAATTGCGGGCTGGAGCCCCGAGGGGACACGGATGGAGTACGACGTGAGGTAGTCCGACTCGATCTGCTGTTTGATCTTCGGATCCTCCGCCGCGGCATAGGCAGCCGCGGCGGCCGCGGCGTACATACTCTCCGAGTCCGCCGTCAGGCCGAGCGCCTCCGTGTGGTTGGCGAGCGAACGCGAGTTAGCCACGTATTCCAAGCCCGCATTCTGAATCTGCGTGAGCTTTTTCATCGCCTCCTGGATCCAGACAGTGTCCGCCGACGAGCTCAAAGCGTGGTGGACGCCGTTGAGCTCATCCATGGCGTCCGCGATGAGCTGAGCGTTGGAATTCCAAAAATCCGACGCCGAGTACGCCAACGACGTATTCGTGAGGCTGAGGTTCATTTCCGCGCCGAACAACGACGTCTCCGACGCGGAGGATACGGCTGTGTTATCAAACGTATTGGTCTTAGGGTCCGCGGCCTTAAGCTGCTGGAACCCTTGGGAGTACATCGGCGTCAGCGCCTCAGCTGAACGACCGAGCGGTGCCAGCAGCGAGCCCATCATCCCGGAGAACGACTCATCCGTCTGCTGCGTGTTGGTCAACGCCAGCCACAGGTTGTCTGCGGTGTGCTTCAGATACAGCGCGATGGCCTGGTTGGCCTCCGGTGCCCTCTCATCCCCAATCGGGCTGAGGCGCTCGCCCGCCTCGTCCAAGCCTCCCGCGTTGGAGAACCCGGAGAGGGAGCTTGCATTCGCAGTCCAACGATTTGCCTGGAGACGCTCAGCAGTCGTTCTGAGCAGATCAATTCCACTCTCGACTCCTGCGGTATCAAGTTCGATTTTCATTTACCCACCCTTTCGTAGACCTAACACTCTTGGAGGCTAAATCGGGAAACAAGCGTGGGGAAGAGGTTGTCCACTGAAATGAACAATTCAAAAAGCAGATGATGCTTCGGCTAATGATTCAAGAGCTGCGATTGCTTTAGCACAGGTATCTTCAAGAGAGTCGTATCCTTCGAAACCCGGAACGGCTGCGATTATGCCTCCACGTTGGGTATCTACTTGTGCAAAACAATCGACGCCCGTCCCGTTTCGAGGGCCATGGGTGTAAAGCGTCGGCAGTCGATCGGATTTATGTTCCAAGAGGTTTCCGGTCTCTTCGATGCTTCTGTGGCTTGCATTATTGTTCATGAATCCAACCTGGAATTTTCCCTCCTCCCAAACCTCGCACGCGCTCAAACCCCGCGCCAGGCCCGCGTACTCCTCCGGGATCGGCTCCACGTCGTGAAAGCCGGCGGCGGCGAATTCTTCGGGGGAGATTTCTGTGCAGGGGTCGAAGATGTCGTCGCCGAGGGCGTAGGGGTCAAAGTCGCCGATTTCGAGGGTGCCGCTTTCGAAATGGAACGCGGCGGGAGCCTCGGCGGACTCCTGGGCGTCGGTACCGTGCGAGGCGGACTCGGTGGTGTTTTGGCTGGCGGTGGGGGCCGGAGGGGCGTCGATAGGCGAAGGCTCCGAAGCGCACCCCGCGAGTACCCCGCATGCAACGAGCCAAGCGATGTGGCGTTTCATGTACCCCTCCAATAAAAAAGCTTCCCCACCAGGACTCGAACCTAGAATGACGGTACCAAAAACCGTAGTGTTGCCGATTACACCATGGGGAATAGCACCGCTGATTGTAGACCAGACCTGCCAACTGCCAAAGACGGGGTTAACACTACGACGCTCTAAGCTAGGTCGCATGGCTCGAAGGCGAATGACAGCACCCCAGCGCAGAGATCAGTTGATCGGAGTGGGGCGGCAAGCGTTCGCTGAGCGCGGGCTCGACGGCATTTCCATGGAGGAGATCGCGGCGCGCGCCGGGGTGTCCAAACCTGTCGTGTACGAGCATTTCGGCAGCAAGGAAGGCCTGTACCAGGAAGTTGTCCGGCTGGAGATGGCCCGGCTGGAGCGCACGATTACGTCGAGCATTCAGGCTGGCCCGTGGCGCGACCGCATTGAGCGCGGCGTGCTGGCGCTTTTGACCTACGTGGAGGAGGAAACGGACGGGTTTGTCATCCTCGCGCACGGGCAGCTGCCGGGGGAGGGGCGGACGTACTCGACGATCCTCAACCGCGTCACCGCCGAGGTGAGCTACCTGCTGGGAGAGGCGTTTAAGCACCGCGGGCTCGACGAGTCGATGGCGGGCCTGTACGGTCAGGCGCTTGTCGGCACCGTCTCCAATTCTGCGCTGTGGTGGCTGGACGAGCGTACGCCGGACAAGCACACTGTGGCGGCGCACATTTCCAACCTGTGCTGGAACGGGTTGCGGGGGATGGAGGCGCAGCCGCGCGTGTACGGAAGCGGCGAAGCGAGCGAAAGCGCGAGCGACGAGACAAGCGACGAAACCGCAGAGAAGGATGCGTAAGACACATGACTGAAACCACCCCGCCCGTGCTGGGCGGTTTGCTCACCGCGGCGCTGACGGACCCGAAGCTGAAGGGGCTGGTCACGCACGTGGGCGAGGATTCGTTGCACGTCACCGGCATCGACCAGGTGCGCTCTTGGGCGGCCGGTGCGATTGCGCGCGAGACGCCGGTGCTGCTTGTCACGGCCACCGGCCACGAGGCGGAGGACCTCGCGGCGGAGCTGAAGGCCATTTTGGGCGAGGAGAAGGTCGCCCAATTCCCGGCGTATGAGACGCTGCCGCACGAGCGTCTTTCGCCGGCGCCGGACATTGTGGGTCGCCGCTCGAAGGTGCTGTGGGACATGCCGCGCGTCATCGTCGCGGCGGCGCGCGCGGTGTGCCAGCCGGTGCTGCCGCCGGCGGAGCCGATCAGCGTCGCGGTGGATGAGGAGCACGACTTCGAGGAGTTGACCGCGCAGCTGGTGCACTTCGCGTACAACCATGTGGACATGGTGGCCTCGCGCGGTGAGTTCGCCACCCGCGGCGGCATCATCGACGTCTTCCCGACCACCGCGCAAAACCCCGTGCGCATCGAATTTTGGGGCGACGAGGTCACCGACATCCGCTCGTTCGCAGTCGCGGACCAGCGCACCATCGAGGAGGTGCGCTCCGTCGAGCTGCACCCCGCGAGGCAATTGCTTATCGACGACACCGTGGCCGCAAAAGCCGACGACCTCGCGCGGAAGTTCCCCTCGAACCCTACCCTGTCGTCGCTGCTTGCCCGCATCTCGGAGAAGCAGCCGGCCGATGGCATGGAGGCGCTCATCCCGGCGCTGACGGACAAGCAGCACTCGGTGCTGCCGGAGCTCATGCCCGCCGGCTCCGTGGTGCTGGTGACCAACCCGGAGAAGGTGCGCACCCGCATCGCCGACTTGGAGGCGACGGACCGCGAGTTCCTCGAGGCCGGCTGGGAGGCAGCCGCCATGGGTGCCGAGGGGCCTGTGGTGGTGGAGGGCCTGGACGTGTCCGCCTCGTCGTACCGCTCCTACGAGTCGCTGGAGGTTTCCGCCTCCAAGGCCGGCAACGCCTGGTGGACGTTCGCCCCGCCCGGCATGTTCGCCGCCGACGACGCGGAGACGCTGCCGCTGGAGTTCGAGGCCGCGCCTGCGCCGAAAGGCGACCCGAAGGCGATTGAGCAGCTCTACGCCACGCTCAAGCTCCACATCGGGCAGAACCACGGCAAGGTCGCGTTCGTGGCGCCGGCGAAGGGCACGATCGACCGCATGGCGGAGCGCCTGCGCGAGCACGGCGTCTCCGCCCGCGTGGCCACACCCGGCTTGGAGCCCGTCGAGGGGGCGGTGACCCTGTACCAGGCGCTGTCGCACGCGGGCCTGGTCTTCGGCGGGCCGAACCTGGTCGTGGTCACCGAAACTGACGTCACCGGCAACCGCGTGGGTGATATCGCAGGTGCTAAACGACGGGCCCCGCGCCGGCGCAACCGCGTCGACCCGCTGGCTCTGCAGCCTGGCGACTTCGTGGTGCACGACACCCACGGCATCGGCAAGTTCGTGAAGATGGCGGAGCGCACCGTCAAGGCCGGCGACGAGGACTCGCGCCGCGAATACATCGTGTTGGAGTACCAGCCTGCCAAGCGCGGCCAGCCCGGCGACCAGCTTTGGGTGCCAATGGAGTCGCTGGACCTGCTGAGTAAGTACACCGGGGGCGAGAAGCCGTCGCTTAGCAAAATGGGCGGCTCCGACTGGAAATCCACCAAGCGCAAGGCGCGCGCCGCGGTGCGCGAGATCGCAGGCGAGCTGGTGGAGCTCTACGCCAAGCGCCAGGCCGCGCCGGGCCATGCGTTCGCGCCGGACACCCCGTGGCAGCACGAGATGGAAGACGCCTTCCCGTTCGTGGAGACCGAAGACCAGCTCACCGCCATCGAAGCGGTGAAGTCGGACATGGAAAAGCCCACCCCGATGGACCGCGTCATCGTCGGCGACGTGGGCTTCGGCAAAACCGAGGTCGCCGTGCGCGCCGCGTTCAAGGCGGTCCAGGACGGCAAACAGGTCGCGGTACTCGTGCCCACGACGCTTCTTGCCCAGCAGCACTTCTCCACGTTCAACCAGCGCATGGACGGCTTCGGCGTGACCGTGCGCGAACTGTCGCGTTTCACCACCGCCGCCGATTCGAAGAAGATCATCTCGGGGCTTGCGGACGGCTCGGTGGACATCGTCATCGGCACCCACCGCCTGCTGCAGACGGGCGTGCAGTGGAAGAACCTCGGCCTGATCATCGTGGACGAGGAGCAGCGCTTCGGCGTCGAGCACAAGGAACACATCAAGGCGCTGAAATCGCACGTGGACGTGCTGACCATGACCGCAACACCGATCCCGCGCACCCTGGAGATGTCTTTAACCGGCATCCGCGAGATGACCTCGATTACCACCGCGCCGGAGGACCGCCACCCCGTGCTGACCTATGTCGGACCGCAGGAAGACAAGCAGGTCGCCGCCGCGATCCGCCGCGAGCTGCTCCGCGACGGCCAGGTCTTCTACATCCACAACAAAGTCTCCGACATTGAAAAGACCGCCCGCCAGCTGCGCGAGCTGGTCCCGGAGGCGCGCATCGTCGTCGCGCACGGCCAGATGAGCGAGCAGGTGCTGGAGCAGACCGTGCAGGGTTTTTGGAATCGCGACTACGACGTCATGGTCTGCACCACCATCGTCGAAACCGGCCTGGACATCGCCAACGCCAACACGCTGATCGTGGAAAACGCCCAGAACATGGGCCTGTCCCAGCTGCACCAGCTGCGCGGGCGCGTGGGGCGTTCCCGCGAGCGCGCCTACGCGTACTTTTTGTACCCGAAAGACAAAACGCTCACGGAGACCTCCTACGACCGCCTGGCCACCATCGCCCAGAACAACGATTTGGGCTCCGGCATCGCCGTGGCGCAAAAGGACCTGGAGATGCGCGGCGCCGGCAACGTGTTAGGCGCCGAGCAGTCCGGACACATCGCCGGCGTGGGCTTTGACATGTACGTCCGCCTGGTCAGCGAGGCCGTGGAGACCTTCAAGGGACTCATGAGCGGCGAGCCCATCGATGCCACCGACAAGGGCCCGAAAGAAATCCGCGTGGACCTGCCCGTCGACGCCCACATCCCGGAGAGCTACATCAACTCCGAACGCCTGCGCCTGGAGGTCTACCGCAAGCTCGCGGAGGCGCGCGACGACGACGCCCTGACTGCCGCCGCCGACGACATGATCGACCGTTTCGGCGCCCTGCCGAGAGAGGTCGAGCACCTCATGGCCGTGGCGCGGCTGCGCAACCAGGCCCGCGAGGTGGGTGTTTCCGACATCCTCACCCAGGGCAGCCGCATCAAGCTGCACCCGGTTGAGCTGCCGGACTCCAAGCAGGTGCGCCTGAAGCGCCTGTACCCGGGCGCGAACTTCCGCGCCGCGGCCAAGGCGCTGCAGGTGCCGATGCCGCGCGAGGGCGGGGCGAAGCGCGCGCTGAACGCGCCGAACCTGCGCGATACGGAGCTGCTGCAGTGGGTCGCCGACTTCATGACGGAGATGCTCGACGCGCCGAAGATCTCAATTGCGGGGGATACCGCGGATTCTGCGGCCGCAGAAAAAGCGCCGAAGAAGAAGGTGTTCTCCGTCAGCGAGTAGGCGGCACGGGGGCGGCGCCGGGCGGCCCAGGGCCCCAGCCCCACAGCCTGGATCCAGCTATCAGGACCCAGCTAATCGCGATTTTCCGGCGATTATCGAGGTCCTACTAGCTGGATCCGCGAAGGTGCGAGGCGTGGGGGCGGGGAGCGGAGGGGATCTGGCTGCCTAGAAGAACTGGGGCAGGATGAGCAGCATCCCGATGCTCCAGGTCAGGTGCACGGCGACCGGGGAGTAGAGCCTGCCGGTTTTCACGGACTCGTAATAGGTCACGGCCCCCAGCACGCCGGCGGCGAACACCAGCAGCGGCACGCCCATCACGCACGTGACCAGGCAGTAGACCAGCGTGGACCACACGCCGGCCTGCACCACCGACTGGCCCATGCCCCGCAGCTGACGCGGCACCACGTCGCGGAACACCAGCTCCTCGCCGATGCCGTTGACCACCAGCACCAGCAGCGTCAGGGCGTAGCCACCCTTGTCGGGCGTGTCCAGCAGCTCCGCCGCGGGGCCGGCGAGGAAGGGGATGTGCTGCACCACCAGGGCGCCGAAGACGAACACGAGCGCTAGCGTGGCGCCGATGAGGGCGCCCCGGAGGACGTCGATAAGCTTTTTGGGCCCCATAAACGCCTGGCGGTTGCCCCACAGCCACCACGCGGCCGCGTAGACCACCGCTGTAAACGCGGTGGCCCAGTAGAAGCCCGCGGTGCCGTCGCCGGCGCGGCGCGCGAGAAAGAGTCCGAGTGCGCCGAGGGCGCAGGGAGCTAAGAAGAGCCATTGCCTGGTCAAGCGGGATCTCCGTCCAAGTAAATTCGCCGGTCCGGGAGCAAGATTACGGCATGGCTGCGCAACGAACTGGTCTGGTCTCCGGAGCGACG
>ERZ1673749.1521-NODE-1521-length-15390-cov-5.363417_pt1 | contig 15390 bp, 12 predicted proteins | sample MGYA00580204_ERZ1673749 | MGnify/ENA primary metagenome ERZ1673749 (study PRJEB41218, sample SAMN15661745) | gut metagenome | host: Homo sapiens | place: Canada: London | collected 2015-08-20/2019-03-30 | study: EMG produced TPA metagenomics assembly of...
CAAACCGCCGCCGCTTTTTCATTTTGAAAGGAAAAAGGAGGAAAACCATGCTGAACACACTGCTTTCCGTGATCCGCGCTATTCTGGTGGAGCTGGTAGACCAGCTGCTCCGCAAGGTCTGCACCCTGGGGTGAAAACTGATTCTAGGAAAAATGTCCTGGGGATCATCCTGGCTGCCGCCGCTGCTATCTTATGTACGATCATCGACCAAGTGATGAAGGAGGAATGAGTGATGAAAGAGGAAACCTATGTCTGCGCGATCTGCGGACGTGAATACCTTATCTCCCAGCGGGAAGAGTTCGATGGGCAATTCCTTTGCCCGCACTGTTTTGCAGAAGAGACTGTGGCCTGCCATGTCTGCGGGGAACGGGTCTGGACTGATGACAATGCTGGGAACAGTGACACGCCGCTCTGCGAGCGTTGCTATGACCGCTATTACACCAACTGCGTCCGCTGCGGGGAGCTGCTTCACAACGACGAAGCCTACTATGACCGGGACGACCCGGACGAGGAAGAGCCGCTCTGCCATGCCTGCTATACTCGGACCGCCGGAGAATGGGCCATTCAGGACTACTGCTACAAACCGGAGCCGATTTTCTATGGAGACGGCCCCAGATTCTTTGGCGTGGAACTGGAAATTGATGGCGCTGGGGAGTATGGCTCCAACGCCAAAAAGCTCCTGCGGATCGCCAACGAGGAAGAGGAACGGATCTACTGCAAGCATGATGGCTCTCTGGAAGAGGGATTTGAGATCGTCACGCACCCCATGTCCCTGAGCTACCAGCTCCGGCAGATGCCTTGGGAGCAAATTTGCAAGGGAGCCGTGGAGCTGGGCTACACCAGCCATCAGGCCGGGACTTGCGGCCTTCACATCCATGTGAGCCGTCTGGCCTTTGGAGAGACCGAGGTACAGCAGGACACCGCCATTGCCCGTGTCCTGTACTTTTTTGAGAAGCACTGGGAAGAGCTGCTGAAATTCAGCCGCCGGACACCCCATCAGCTGGAACAGTGGGCGGCTCGGTATGGCTATAAGGAGCAGCCCATGGAGATCCTGGATCACGCCAAGAAGGGGTATCACGGCGGGCGCTATACCTGCGTAAACCTCACCAACCGGGACACCATCGAATTCCGGATGTTCCGGGGAACACTCAAATACAATACCCTGATCGCCACGTTGCAGCTCGTTGACCGGATCTGTGACGTGGCGATCTATCTGTCTGATGACGAGCTGAAAGCCCTGTCCTGGACCACCTTTGTCTCCGGCTGTCAGGCCACAGAGCTGGTGCGGTATCTGAAAGAGCGGCGTCTGTATGTCAATGAGCCGGTCATGGCGGAAGTGGAGGTGTGAAGATGTGCTGCCTGTTTGGATTGATTGACATGGAGCTGCGCTTCACCGGGAAGGAGAAGTCCAAGCTGCTCCATGCACTGGCCTCTGCCAGTGAGGCCAGGGGAACGGACGCCACCGGTGTGGCTTACGATTCCGGCAGGAATCTCCACATCTATAAGAAACCCATTTCCGGCCACAAACTGAACTTCTACATCCGCGACAACTCCCGCTTTGCCATGGGCCACACCCGGATGACGACCCAGGGCAGCGCCAGGAGAAACTACAACAACCACCCCTTCCGTGGGATCACACGGACCGGGACCTTTGCCCTGGCCCACAATGGCGTTTTGGACAATGACATCAGCCTGCGGAAGAGCCTTCATCTGCCCAAGACTAGGATCGAGACGGACAGCTACATCGCCGTCCAGCTGATCGTGCAAAAGGGCATTCTGAGCTTTGACAGCCTCCGGTACATGGCGGAGCTGCTGGAAGGCTCCTTCACGATCACGGTGCTGGGAGATGACGGAAGTTTCTACATCGTCAAGGGGGACAACCCTTTCTGCCTGTATTTTTTCCCAGACAGCGGCCTCTATCTCTATGCCTCCACGGAGGACATTCTTCGTCAGGCTCTCCGGAAAATTCAAGCGCCCCTCGGAAAGAGCCGGAAGGTTCCTGTCCAGTGCGGAGAGATTCTGCGGATCAACCAGACCGGGCGGCTCGACCGAGAGACCTTTGATGACAGCAAGCTGTTCCGGTGCCGATACCCCCGGTTCCTGATGGATGATCCCTACTGCCGCAGCTTCCCCCATGCGGCAGAAGGCACGTCCCATCTGGATGAACTGAAAACCGTGGCGCTGGCCTTCGGGTATTCTCCGGAGGATATTGACCTGCTGGCCGCCCAGGGCTTCACCGCTGATGAGCTGGAAGACCTGTTTTACAGCGGTGAGATCTAATCCATTCTCCATTTGGGAGTGGACGCAAAAAAAGAATCGCTTGTCAAAGCGATTCTTTTTTTGCGTTCATTGCCATGATGAAGGTTTTCAGCAACTGTTCCGCATAGGCCAGCTCGGAGGGGGAACAGCTGCGGAGCAGCTGGGTGATGGGGCTGGAACTCTCGGCGTTCTCTCTGCCGAAGAGAATAAAGTCCGTAGACAGGCGCAGGACCTCGGAGATCCGGTACAGGGTCTGGACGGACATCCCCTTGACACCCAACTCAATGTCCGAGCAGAACTTCGGCGTCACGTCTAGCAGCTCTGCGAACTGCTCCCGTGTGTACCCCAGAAATTCCCGCTGCCTTCGAATTCTTCCACCGATTGATACCCAGTCCATAGCGCCCCTCCGTTTTCTCTCAGTTTAACCCGAAGAGTTTAGACTATAAATGAACTTGCAGGGTTGAATAGGAAGAACTTTTAGAGTATAATCATATTGAACTTTCAGCGGGATTTTTTCACATGGACAGAAAGTGTCTATGTCCGCTGCTATGATAGAGACAGGAGGTGGTGGTGTGGAGACAGACAAGAACAGCCGCCTGCTGTATCTCTATGAGATGCTGGTCCGCGGAGAGGGATTGCAGAAAAAAGAAGCTGTCGCTCGCTTCGGTGTCAACGAGCGCAGCATCCAGAGGGACATCGACTGCCTGCGCAATTTTTTTGCCGGTCAGGAGCCGCCGCAGGAAATCTTATACAATGCGAAGGAGCGGCGGTATGAACTGACCTCCGCCGCCGAAACCTTCCTCACCTGCGGGGAGCTGCTGGCGGTGTGCAAGATCCTGCTGGACAGCCGCTCCATGCCGAAGGACGAGATGGAGCCGATTCTGGATAAGCTCCTGAGCCGGTGTGCCTCCCCGCAGGGCCGGAAGCTCCTTGGACAGATCTTGGCAAATGAGCGGTTTTACTATGTGGAGCCGCATCATAGGAAACGGCTCTCGAACCAGCTTTGGACACTGGGGCTGGCGATTTGGAGCCATTCCGTGGTCGAGGCAGTCTATCGCACCCAGCAGGGAGAGCGGAAGAGCCGGCGGCTCCAGCCTGTGGGCCTGCTGTTTTCGGAATACTATTTTTATTTGACCGCTTTTATCGAGGGCATCGACCGGGCAGAGCACTTTGAGAACGCCGACGATCCCTTTCCTACGATCTACCGGGTGGATAGGATCGAGAAGATCCAGGTGCTGGACGAGCACTTCCAGGTGCCATACAGCCGCCGTTTCTCTGAGGGGGAGTTCCGGAAGCGGGTCCAGTTCATGTACGGCGGGAAACTGGAAACGGTGCGTTTTATCTATAAAGGCCCTTCTGTGGAGGCGGTACTGGACCGGCTCCCCACGGCGGAGATCCTCAGTGAGCACGACGGATGCTATGAGATCCGCGCAGAGGTCTTTGGCAAGGGCATTGAAATGTGGTTGAGAAGCCAGGGGGACCATGTAATTCGGAAAGACTGCCCGCAAAAAACGAATGAGCAAGGAAAGGGGATGCAATAATGGAGGATTTAATTGGAAAAAAAGATGGTGAACTGCTACAGAAACACGCCTGCGATTCATCCGACTATTTAATTGCAGTGGCCTGTGGGGCAGTCTCTGGTTTAGTTGATATTTTTCTAGTAGGTGCACCGAGTCAAAGCGTCATTGGGAAATGGACGGATGCACAAGTAGATGAAGCCGTAAAAAAATTTGCAAAAAAAAGTGGATGGTCTCCACGACCTGGAAAAGAAGGCAGCGTTGCTAGTGCAATCGGTTATCTAGAAAGACAATATAAAGTCAACTACGACCAGAGATATTCAGCGGATGTGGGCAGTGCATTCAATATGAGTACCAAAAACCACCACATCAAATCTCTGTCACATTCGCCCGATGTCATCGGATTGTTTTTCTCAGTCTTAAATCAATTTACATCTACAACTTCGTTTGTGAGCGGGGGAAAGCTGGTTACTATCAAAACAGAATCCTTTGAATTGCAAGGCAATAACCTTGTCTCTAAAGTTTTCTGCGGCATTGTAAATTGGTTTGGACACATCATGTCCGACGTTGCGGGAAGTTCTGGTAGCCGCGGTAACGTTGGAAGAGGATCAGGTGTGGCGATTCCATTTTTTGAACTCTTCCAATTTTGCAACTTCGGAAAATTCAACATTGGACAGGATAAACAAGATTTGGCCACATTGGCTGTTCGAGCCTTTCAAGAGGGGTACGACGCCCGGTTTGGCATAGCCATGTCGCTTCCTGTACTACTTTGTGAGCTATTGGTCCGTTTTATATGGATGATAAAGCAGCGATTCTATTTTAAGAAGCCATTAAAGGAATGCATCCCCACCCAGTCACATACCGACTTGCGCATAATGCTCCTTTTCGGACATGGTACATTATGTTTGATGGATGGGGCAGATGCATTGATCCGTTCTGGTGGAAATTGGCTGCTGTTTTTTACTCGTATGAACATCATCGCATGGGGACGTTTCACAGTGCTGGTGCTAAAGGAGATTTGTCTTAGGGCTGGTATTCAAGCGCCTCTGCAAAAGCAGTTGGATGCCTATAGGAGAATCACCGCATCACTGCAAACATACATGGAGCAGCTCAAAAGAATTGATTTGGCTGCATTCCAAAAAGAAACCGCCCTATACCAACCGCTCGAAAGTTATATTGACTGCATTGAAGACGAAAAGAGCCTCAATCTCTTCTTGAAAAAGAACATGGTGGAGCTTGGAATTTCGATTCCCTGGGAAGGTGATTTTGACACTTTTATGAGGGATAAGAGCCAGCATCTGATTTACGAATGAGCAATTGATATGTTTAAGTGTGATCGTTGTGGAGCCTGCTGTCGGCACCTGGATCTATCTAAGCTGTATGCAGAGCTGGATCGGGGCGATGGCACCTGCAAATATCTGTCTGGAAACCTGTGCAGCATTTATGAGAAACGTCCATTGCTGTGCAGAGTTGATGAGAGCTACCAGAAATTCTTTAAGGAAGTGATGTCCATCGATACATATTATCGTATAAACCGCGAGGCCTGTCAGAAGCTAAAGAGTTTAGAGAAATAGGAGGATTTGTTTATGCCTTTACCCGCAATTTTAGGAGCTGCCGCCGCGATTGCCGGCGCCACCGGCGTGGGAAGCGCTATCCATGGCGGCGTTAAAATGAAGAAAGCCAACGACACGATGAAGAAGGCTCAGACGGAGCATCAAGAAAATATCGCCCGGTTTGAATTGCAAAATAAGCGTGCAACGACTGCTATGGACCGGCTGGGCAAGCAGGAATTAGAAATCCTGCAAAGCTTTGAGAAATTTACCTCAATTTTCGAACGAATCCAGAATAAGCCTGAGTTCAAGTCCTACCGCAAAGGGGATGTGGAGATTCCTGCCTACAACCCGGAGGATCTGAAAGAGGTTTCTGTGGGAGCCGGTGTCCTCCTTGGCGGTCTAGGTGGTGCGGCCTTGGGCACTGCCGGCGGGTTTGCCGCTGCTGGGGCAACGACTGCTGCTGTCATGGCCTTTGGAACAGCCTCTACCGGCACGGCGATAGCATCTTTGAGTGGGGCAGCTGCCACAAATGCAACTTTGGCAGCTCTTGGTGGCGGAGCGCTGGCCGCTGGGGGAGGTGGTATTGCACTTGGGACCACCATTCTTGGTGCTACGACATTGGGCATGGGAATTCTTGTCGGAGGAATTATTTTCAGTTTGACGGGAAACAAGCTGTCGGACAAGGCTGATGAAGCTATGGCCCAGATGGAGAAAGCCAAGGCAGAAATCGACCGGCTTTGTGCCTATCTCGAATCTTTGTACATGACAGAAGAGCGGTTCGAAAAAGCTCTGTCTGCTACCAACAATGTGTATATGCGACATCTCGCCCAACTGGGCAACTTGGTGATTCTTACCGGAAAAACTGACTGGAACGAATTTACCGATTCGGAGAAACTTATGACAGAGAACACTGTCCAACTGGTAGCTCTCCTCTTCCAGATGTGCAAAGTCCAGCTCGTTCTCTCCAGTGGCTCCACTACCGAGGTCAATCGAATTAACCAGGTCGACATTGATTTGGCTATCAATAGTTCCGATGCGTTCCTGAAAGAAAAGGGACTTACAGCTCTGACTTGATAGAAAGTATAGAGGTTTAAGACAAGTCTACGACCTCCGCTCCCACATCGTCAAAATTTTGGCCTTCGGCGCCCTGTCGGGAAGGCGTCAAATGAAGGCCTACAACCCCCGTCCGGCCAGGGGGTTGCACGGCCTTCATTTGACGCGGCTTAAGCCGCGATGTCTCTGACGTTACCCCAGGGAGGATGATTGCTTAGCGTGGTGCCGAAATGGTGCTTTTGCCGATCTGTGATGATATGAAGTCAGAAATTCACCAGTGTGAAGAAAAATGGAATTCTTCTAATATATAGCTACTTTCCATGGCAAAATAAAACGTTATGCACAAATACAAGCAAATATTTTATGCATTATTCCCCTCGAAATCAGTTTGCGAGCAATCGCACGAGGGTTCGAATCCCTCCCGCTGCGCCAAAATGAATGACCCTGCCTGATTTGGGCGAATGCTTGGCGTTATTTTGGGTCAGGCAGGGTTATTTTAAGTATGAACCCCTTGCATTGCAAGGGGTTCATACTTCCTTGTATTAAGCACTTATGCTGCAGGCAAAGTACAAAACATTGAAATGATAGAGGTCAAATCCCTGTTATGCCACTGAAATATGGTCCACAAAAGAATTTTCTAAGGCAGAAGATATGATTTGTGAACTTGGCCTGAAATAAGTGTGATTTGCGGCACAAGGACTCCCTATACCTGCGGTTAATTTGAATGTCTGCATCCTTCTTCCCTGTTCTTCGTATGCCAAACCTCAGCCATAGGAGATCTGATGGATTTTTCAGAAGAGGTTGAGAACATCTGCGGGTTCTGATATAATGGAAGAAACAGATGTTCGACAGGGAGGACACCACGATGACCGATTTGCTCTCCGGCCTCAACGCTGCCCAGCGCCAGGCTGTGACCGAAACCGAAGGATTTGTCCGTGTCATTGCCGGAGCCGGCTCCGGCAAGACAAGGGCGCTCTCCCATCGTTTTGCCTTTCTGGTGAACGAGCTGGGCATCCTGCCGGGAAATATCCTCTGCGTCACCTTCACCAACAAATCCGCAAATGAGATGCGCCAGCGCATCCACATCCTCACCGGCGACAATGACACGGGCTATATCAACACCTTCCACGGTTTCTGCGTCTCCGTGCTCCAGGAGGACAGCTACGCCGTCCAGTATCCCAAAAGCTTTCTGGTGCTGGACAACGCGGACATCGACGCTATGCTCCAAATCATCTACGAGGAGCGGGGATTGACGCTGCGGGATATGACCTTCTCCGCAGCCCGGGACATGGTCGAGATGCAGAAGCTGTTCAAGCGTCCGGACTACTATCTGGATATGATCGCCATGCCTCTGGACACGCTGAAGGAGAAGTATGACCAGGCGGACACCCCGGCAGACATCATTTTCTACGGCTATCTGTATCAGGAGAAGAAGTGTTTCGGACTGGATTATAACGACCTGATCAAGTTCTCCCTGTATATTTTCCAGCAGCATCCTGACATTCGGCTCAAGTGGCAGCAGCGGCTGGAGTACATCATGATCGACGAGTTCCAGGATATCGACCAGCTTCAGTACGAGCTGATGGAGGTTCTGTGCGGTTACCACAAGAACCTCTTCATCGTGGGAGACCCGGACCAGACCATCTACACCTGGCGGGGCGCCGACGTGAAGTACCTGCTGGACTTTGACAAGAAGTTTCCGGGGACAAAAACGATTCTAATGATGGAGAACTACCGCTCTGCGCCGGAGATTCTCTCTGCCGCGAATTCCCTGATCGACAAGAACCGGACTCGTATCAAAAAGGAATTGCAGCCCACGCTGCCCTCCGGCAGTCCGGTCATCTGCCACTTCGCGCAGACCCAGGAGGCGGAGGCCGAATGGATAGCGGGGGAGATGAAGGAGCTTCACGAGGCGGGCACGCCATACCGGGACATGACGGTGCTCTACCGGGCCCACTATGTGACCCGGGCGGTGGAGGAAGTCCTGCTGGGAGAGAAGATCCCCTATACGATTTACAGCGGCGTCCAGTTCTTTGACCGCATGGAAATCAAGGACGCCCTCTCGTACTTGCGGATGATTGCCTACAAGGACGACCTTTCCTTCCGGCGGATCGTCAACGTCCCCAAGCGGAATCTTGGGAAGCGGCGGATGGCATTTTTGCAGGAGTACGCAGAGAGGCAGGGCCGCTCCCTGTATCAGGCGCTGCAGGACAATCTGGAGGACCCACTTTTCAAAGGAACAGGCGCCGGAAGGTTTGTCGGCCTGATAGAGTCCTTTGCCGCCGGATATGGGGGGAGACCGGTGTCCGAGGTGCTTTCGGCCCTCCTCAATGAGAGCGGCTACGAGAAGATGCTCCGCACCGAGGGCAGCCAGGAACGGCTGGACAATCTGGCGGAGCTGAAGCAGTCGGTATATGAGTACGAGACCACCTGCGGGGAGGAGGTCACCCTGGAGCACTATCTGGCCCATGTGGCTCTGTTCACCAATGCCGACACGGCGGAGCAGGGAGACAAGGTGAGGCTGATGACCGTTCACGCCGCCAAGGGCCTGGAATTTCCCTATGTGTTCCTCTGCGGCATGAATGAGGGGATCTTCCCCTCCCGGAAGGTGCGGACGCAGCAGGCCATGGAGGAGGAGCGGCGGCTGGCGTTTGTGGCGCTGACACGGGCGGAGAAGGGACTGTACCTCTCCGAGGCAGACGGACGGAACTTCGACGGCACCCCCCGGTATCCCTCCCGCTTTCTTCTGGACATCGACCGCAATCTCCTGGCCTTCACCCGGCCGCCGGAGGAGGGCTTGATCCGGGCGGCCCGGGACTATATCGGCCACAGCCAGACCTATCTGCCGGAGACCGACGGGAACATGGCATTCTCCGTGGGGCAGCGGGTGAAGCATATTCTGTTCGGCTCCGGTACGGTGCTGGATGTGGACATGGACAAGGGTGCTCATGTGGTACAGTTCGATGAGATGGAGACGCCCCGAAAGATATCCTTCCGGGCGAAGCTGGAACGGATTTGACAAATCCTGGGAGGGATGGACGGGGGCTCCTGCCGCAATGCCGATCATTGGCGGGCCCGGGTGGAAGGAGCCCTGCCTCCAAAGCAAACCAGGCTCTCCGGAAAGGGAAACAGCTCCCGCTTTTCAAACGAATGGCTTGAAAAGCGGGAGCTGTTCTTTTCGCTTCAGCACGGCGGAGTCTGATTTTCCATACTGTCCAAATCACAGCCGCCCCCCTCTTCCTGGGATCACGAGGCCTTTTCAAACTGGCTGTTGTACAGGTCGGCGTAGAAGCCGCCTTTGGCCAGGAGTTCCTTGTGCGTGCCTTGCTCGATGATATCGCCGTCCTTCAGCACCAGAATCAGGTCGGCGTTTTTGATGGTGGACAGCCGGTGGGCGATGACAAAGCTGGTGCGGTGCTCCGTCAGCCGGTCCATGGCCTGCTGGGTGATGAGCTCTGTGCGGGTATCCACCGAGGAGGTGGCCTCGTCCAGAATCAGCATGGGATTGCTCTGAATCATGGCCCGGGCGATGGTGAGCAGCTGCTTCTGCCCGGAGGAAATGGCAATGCTGTCATCCAGCACGGTATCAAAGCCGTGGGGCAGGGTTTCGATGAAGTGATAGATGCCGCAGGCCCGGCAGGCCTCATCCAGCTGCTGGTCCGTGACCCAGGTCTTGTTGTAGACCAGATTTTCCCGGACAGTACCCTCAAACAGCCAGGTGTCCTGGAGTACCATGCTGAACAGGTCGTGGACGCCCTCCCGGGTCATTTCAGAGGTGGGCACGCCGTCGATTTTGATGTTTCCGCTGTTGATCTCAAAGAAGCGCATCAGCAGATTGACCATCGTGGTCTTGCCCGCTCCGGTGGGACCCACAATAGCCACCTTCTGCCCCGGCTGAATATGGGCAGAGAAGTCCTTGATGATGATCTTATCCGGATGATTCGGATAGCTGAATCGGACGTGTTCAAATTCGACTTCGCCCTGCACAGGAGAGAGTTCGGGGCGCTTGCCGGTCTCATCGGGCAGCTCTTTCTCGTGGAGAAAGTCGAAGACGTGGTCGCCGGCGGCTGCCGCCGTCTGCATCTGGGTCATGCCTTGGGCCAGGGTGCTCAGGGGAGAGGTGAACAGCCGCACATAGAGGATGAACGCAACAATGACGCCGAAGGAGATCTCTCCGCTCATGGCCAGGGCGGAACCCAGGACGCAGACCGCCACATAGCCCAGGTTGCCGATGATAGTCATCAGGGGCTGCATGATGCCGGAGAGGAACTGGCTGCGCCACTCTGCGTCGTACAGAACGGCATTCATCCCGCCGAAGGTCTCTTTTACCTGCTCGTTGGCCCGGGAGAGGCGCACCACGTCGTGGCCGGAGTACATCTCCTCAATATAGCCGTTCAGGGTGCTCAGGTTCTCCTGCCGGGCGGTGAAGTACTTCTGGGACCGGAGCATCACCGCAGCCATGATGAGGAAGCCCAGTGCCGTGACGGCAATGGCTGCCAGCGCCATACGCCACTCAGTGACAAACATCATCACCAGACAGCCGAGGAATTGGGCCACTGCGCTGATCATGGAGGGCAGGCTGTTGGCCAGGGCCTGCTGCAGAGTACTTACGTCGTTAGTGATGCGGCTGAGGATGTCACCATAAGACACCTTGCTGAAGTAGCTCATGGGCACCCGGTTGATTTTTCGGGACAGGTCCTGCCGCATATCCCGGGACAGCTCCAGGGTGACCGTAGCCATGATGAAGTGCTCCACATAGGTAAAGACGGCACTGAAGCCGTAGATCACCAGCAGGATTACGCCGGTGCGGCCGATGGCGGCCAGATCGATCTCCCCGTCCAGGGCGTCGGAGATGAGGTCCGTGATCCGACTGAGCAGGCTGGGGCCGATGATGGTCAGCACTGCGCCGGCCACGGCGAAGCAAAAGGCCGCAACAGAGGGCGCTTTCAATTTGTTGGAATAGGTGAACAGTTCTCTGAGCACACCGCCGATGCCGCGCCTGCTCTTTCCCGGCGCGCACATTCTGTTCTGCATCATCTTTGGCATCTTGGTTTCCTCCTTAAGCCCCCAGCTCTTCCTGGGAGAGCTGGGACCGGGCGATCTCCTGGTAGATCGGGCAGGTCTGCATCAGTTCCTCGTGGGTACCCATCCCCACCATCCTCCCCTCGTCCAGAACGATGATCTTGTCCGCGTTCCGGATGGTGCCGATCCGTTGAGCCACGATCAGTCGAGTGGTATCCTTTAGCTCCCGGTCCAGGCCGGCACGGAGCCTGGTATCCGTCCGGTAGTCCAGGGCGGAGAAGGAGTCGTCGAACACCAGGATCTCCGGGCGCCTCGCCAGGGCCCGGGCGATGGAGAGCCGCTGCTTCTGGCCGCCGGATACGTTGGTGCCTCCCTCGGCGATGGGGGCATGGATGCCTCCGGGCATCCTGTCCACAAACTCGCTGGCCTGGGCCAGCTCCAGAGCCTTTTGAACGTCCGCATCGGAATCCTTGCCCCGGCTGGCGCCGAACAGCACGTTGCCGCGGACGTCTCCGGAGAACAGGATGGCCTTCTGAGTTACATAGCCGATGCGGTCATACAGGGTGTCGAAGGTGTAGTCCCGAACGTCCACCCCGTCCACCAGCACAGTGCCCTCCGTGGCATCATAGAACCGGGCGGCCAGGCTGACCAGAGTGGTCTTGCCGCTGCCGGTGGCGCCGATAAAGGCCACGGTCTCCCCCCGCTTGGCCTGGAAGGTGATGTGCTCCAGGACATTCTTGTCCGAGGAGGGATAGTGGAAGGAGACGTCCCGGAACTCCACAGTACCGGTTTCCAGGGCATCGATGCGGGCGCCCTGAGTCAGGCTGTTCAGGGTCTCCAACACCTCATTGATCCGCTGGGCGGACACCTGGGCCGCCGGGAGCATCATGATAATCATGACCATCATCATAATAGACATGATGACGTAGGTGGCGTAGGTGCCGAACACCACGATGTCGCTGAAGGCGGCCAGCCGTGCGGCGGTGTCCGCGGCAGGGACGGCGTTCACGATGGAGGCACCCACCCAGTAGATCACCAGAGACAATGCGTTCATGGCCAGGGTGACGCCGGGCATCAGGAAGGCAAAGGCCCGCTGGTTGAACAACTGCGTGCGCATCAGTTCCTCGTTGCCCTTCCAGAACTTGGCGTTCTGGTAGTCCTCAGCGTTGTAGGCGTGGACAACATTGATACCGTTCAAGTTCTCCCGGGCCACCAGGTTGATATGGTCGGTGAGCTTTTGCACCCGGCGGAACCGGGGCACCACCACGCCGATGATGACCGCCATCATCACCAGCAGGGCGGCCACAAATCCGGCGGTGATAGCGGAGAGGGTCCAACTCTTGCCCACGATTTTGATGATGGCCCACACTGCCATGACGGGGGACTTGATTAGGATCTGCAGGCCCATGGCCGTCAGCATCTGCACCTGGGTGATGTCGTTGGTGGTGCGGTTGATGAGGCTGGGGACGGAGAAGGTCATCATCTCCTGCTGGCCGAAGTCTGCGATCTTATGAAACACCGCTTCCCGGATGGAAAAGCTGAACCCGGCAGCCACCTTGGCGGTCAGATAGCCGCAGATGACGCACAGCACCGCGCTGGCCAGGGTGCAGCCCAGCATTTCCAGGCCGGTATGCAGGATGTCCGACAGGGTGCTCCCCGGCGTTTTAATCAGAACGGTCAGGCTGCTCATGTAGTCGGGCAGCGCCAGATCGAAATAAATCTGCCCCAGGATGAGCACTGCGCACACGGCGGCCATGGCCCACTCCTGCCGCCGTAGGTTACGAAGTAATTTCAGCATATAAATCCTCCTTGTGGTATCATCAATTGCTGTTTTGCCGCCAGAACCGGCCGGAGAAGCAGGCGCGCAGGATCGAGGCCGCATCCTGAAAGATCAGCAGGCTCCCGCTGAGGATGCTGAGGTGCGGACGGCCCGGAGAGGGGCGCAGACCGGGAAAAATCCGCCCGCTGCCAATAGAAGAACCAAGGCGGTGCACCGGCCCCGGCCTGGTCCCTCCGGCCGCTTCAGATTAAAGGAGCTGACAAGTTTGCTGAAGCCCGGGTACAGCAGCCGCATTCCAAAGAGGTAGGGGAGTGCCGCGGCAGAGATCACGTTATCCACCGAACCGGAGATCATGCCGGATCTGCGTGGCGAAGAATCCCAAATAGGACCATATTCAGCAGTTCGCCTGCGGTTTCCAGCATGGCATGGAAATCCTGCGCGGGATGTCCGCCCTGATAACTCACAATCATATTCTGGAAAAGAGACTCGATGGTTTCCAAATAGCGGGTCACCATTTCAGGCTTCAAATCCGGCCGCAGCGGCATTTTGTCTATGAGCCCCTCGATAAATTCCTGATTCAAGCGCCGCATCGGTGCGCGCAGGGCCTGAATTTGCGCGGCCAGATGTTTGGGCGGACGGAGCATGGCGCTTTCAAAAACGAGCTTTTGCTGGGGATGAAGCTGGAAAAAGCACTCCCGGATCATGAAGAAATCTTTGACTGCGGCTGCCGTATCCTCCCCTGACAGATGGGCCATATCCCGTTCCACATGGGCCCTGAGCTCCTGGAAAGTGCGTTCGACGCACAGTAAAAACAACTCGTCCTTATTGGAGTAGTAGTGGTACATCATGCCCTTGGAGATCCCGTGGTTCCCACAGATCCGCTCCATGTTGACCTTGTCGTAGCCGTAGGTCCCGAACTCCTCCAGGGCGGCCTGATAAATCTCTTTTCTGCTGCGTTCCTGGCGCTCTTTCTGCGTCATGCTGCATATCCTCCTTCTGCCTGATCCAAAACCCCCGGCCCTGCCAAAACCCGGAACCAGGGAGACACCCGGGCGGGCAGCGGGAAAACGTCCGGACGGACAGGCCATTTTGACGTCCGACCAATTCCGCGCCGGTATGGGACCGGACACACGCCGTCAGGTTTGCAACCCGCGGCGGCTACTGCCTGAGGATTTTACAGACGATCTCGTCTATACTTTTGGAAGTATACTACTCCCGGATGGCCTCATCTATGTTTGCCTCGTGAACGGTTCATGAATTTTTTGAAAACGAGCCGGAGAGGCTGAGGCCGGGAGCGGCTGTCTGCCGCGGGCACGGCTCCCGGGCCCTTGATCGGCAGGGAGGCGCTCTGCTCCCGCGCACAAAGAAGCCGTGAGTCTGCGGAGGACCGCTCACAGCAGCGGTGCCAGCAGCCGCAGAAGCCCTTGAAACAGGCAGAACAGCGGTCCGCGACGGCAGATTGCGGCGGCTGCCTCCTGGCAGACGCCTTTTATTCCCCTTGCAGGACTCTGATTGAAAAAACATACGGGAAATTACCCAATTGAGCCCACGGCATTGGATATAACGAGAATGAAGTCAGCCGCTATTTAAAACCCCCAGGGACCGCTGCGCAGCAGTTCCTAGGGGTTTAAAATCTTTGCGGCAAGATGCGTGCAAAAGGCGTTCCTGCACACGCTGTCGGCAATGTTTGGAGCCATCGCATCAACAGGGACACACGCCGATGCGGACAAACTGCCCTGTGGGAGGCGGCACGCCGTTTATCCGGAATAGCGCTTGTGCAGGCGGTCAGTCAGATAGCGAATGAAGTGCTTCTCTCTGGGGCGGAGCGTAAATGTCCGGGAATGCAGCAGGGCCACGGCCATGGGAGCGCCGTCCGCGATGGGACAGCAGACGCAGTTCATCCGCCGGGCATCCTCCTCCGGAATGCTGATGCCGATGGCGATGTAATTGCCTTTGCGGACCGCGTCGAAGATCGTGCCGCGGTCGCAGATGTACAGCAGGTCTGTGTGGCTCTGGAGTCCCAGCACGTCCAGCGTATCGTCCGGATCGATGTGCGCGTCGGCGATGAAGGGATACCCTGTGAGATCCTTGAGCGAGACACGGGAAGAGTTGGCCAGTGGATGGGACTTGGACATCAGCGCGGTGACGGGAATAGAGCGCTGGAGGACCGTCATCTCCAGATTGTACTGGTCCGCCAGATCCATGT
>ERZ1673749.1526-NODE-1526-length-15345-cov-22.524526_pt1 | contig 15345 bp, 20 predicted proteins | sample MGYA00580204_ERZ1673749 | MGnify/ENA primary metagenome ERZ1673749 (study PRJEB41218, sample SAMN15661745) | gut metagenome | host: Homo sapiens | place: Canada: London | collected 2015-08-20/2019-03-30 | study: EMG produced TPA metagenomics assembly of...
AATCAGCATACTCCGATCTTTGGACGCATAAAAAAAATGTCGCTATGGATAAGCAAAAGGTAAATACAACATCTTCGATGAACAGCAAAGGATATAGCTCCTCCTCTCATTACCGCATTAACCCTGTGGCTGAAAAAAGTGAGCAAGTGTTGGCAATTAAGTTTGTACAATGGGACGTTCTCCCTTTGGAGAGCCTTTGTAACAGCAAAGTATATCTCCTGCGTGTGAAACTCAATCGTGGCGAGTGTATGAGCCGTGAGGAAAAGAATTGGCTATGTGAGGCGGTGAACTCAAACACCTATTTCCGTACAGCCATTCCCCTACAAGGCTATCGCTTTGACTTCTTTGATGTACTGAAGAAATATCTTGTCAATCAGTACGGACAATGGACAGAGTATTACGCACCCGACCGCACCAGCCTAAGAGCCTACCTATATGGGCGCATGAATCAAATAGTAGAAATTCCCAAGTATTAACAACATCAAAACTTATACGACAATGAAAGGAACAGAACATTTCACACGGACAATAGCCGAGTATCTCAATCAGCGTGCTATGACAGACCCCTTGTTTGCCCCTAACTTGATGAAACCTAACAAGAATATCGAGGAGTGCATCACCTACATTCTTAATGAAGTGCAGAAAAGCGGTTGCAACGGCTTTGATGATGATGAAATCTTCTCTATGGCTGTTCACTACTATGATGAGGACAATATAGAGATTGGCAAGCCTACCAATTGCCAAGTAATGGTCAATCACATGGTAGAACTCACAGAGGAAGAAAAAGCCGAAGCAAGGCAAGAAGCCATTAAGCAATATCAGCGTGAGGAACTTGCCAAAATACAGAGCCGTAACGCACGAGTTAAAAAGACCGAGAACATAGCAACCCAAGTGCAACCATCACTATTTGATTTTTAAGCCTATGAAACCGAGAAACAAATTTGAGAAGGCAGTCCTTGCCGAGAGCAAGAACCTTCGCCCGATAACCAAGACACAAAATAAGTGGGCATTCCGTGAGTGTATTGACCACTTCGCCTACCGCTTGCCAAAAGGTCGTACCACTTGTATGGATTGTGGGCATAGTTGGATAATGAACAAACATAGAGAAACTTGCACTTGCCCGCATTGTAGGGCAAAGTTGCAGGTCAAGGAAACATTCCAAAGGAAATTGCAGCAGAAGCACTATTTCACGACACTCACCGCTTGCGGAGAATACCAAGTGTTGCGGATGTTCCTCCTCGTGGCTGAAATGGAGAAAGGTTGCAAGGCAGAGTACTACGCACTTGAAATTGGGCAGTATTGGTGGAACGCACAAGGACGAAAGACGATTGTTGCCGTTCAGAGAGTATTGGGAAGATACGTTGATACATTCTCCTATTGTACACCTATGGCAATCCGCAACGACAACGAAGCCTACCGATACGCAGCCTATTCGCAGATATATCCGAAGTTCAAGGCATCAGACACACTTCGCAGAAATGGTTTCAAGGATGACTTTCACAATATACCCCCGACGACACTCATTCCTGCCTTGCTTTCTGACAGCCGTGCCGAAACATTGATAAAGTCGGGACGTACAGACCACCTACGCTATTTTCTTGGCAAAAGAAGAGCGTTTGACGAGTATTGGCAGTCCTACAAAATTGCAGTCCGTAACGGCTACGATATAACGGATATTTCCCTTTGGTGCGATTATGTGGATATGCTCAGCTGCTTGGGCAAGGACATACACAGCCCGAAGTTTCTTTGCCCCACCAACCTCAAAGCCGAACACGACCGCAGACAGGAGGAACTCAATAGACAAAGGGAAAGGGAGGAGATAACCAAAAAACAGCAGAAGGCAATGGAAGACGAAAAACGTTTCAAGGAACTCAAATCCAAATTCTTCGGTATCCATTTCACGGACGGCACAATCCAAGTCCACGTATTGGAGAGCGTGCGTGAACATTTGGAGGAGGGAGCGACCATGCACCATTGCGTATTCTCCAACGAATATTATCTTAAAGAGGACTCACTAATCCTGTCGGCAACCATTGAGGGCAAGCGGATAGAAACAATAGAGGTATCACTGAAATCATTTGAGGTGGTGCAAAGTCGTGGAGTGTGCAACAAGAATACCGAGTACCACGAACAGATAGTAAACCTTGTCAATGCCAATCGTAGGCTAATCAGCCAGCGGATGAAAGCTACTGCATAAAACAAACAATTAAATAGACACAGATATGAAAACAGAGATTGAAAACATTATCTATAACAGTGCGGACGAGATACCGCACATACTCATCAGGGTTATCAATGCGATAACCCTGTCCGAAAACAAGGAAGAGTTAAGGTCGGCAATCAATAAAATAGCCGAAGAAACGGAACTTGACAAATTCTTTGCATACGGATATGGCACGCATCATTTTTGGCTTAAACACCGCAAATTATCCAATGGAGAGCCAAGGGAGTACAGATTATTAAAGGTTGAATTTTAAGATTAGAGATGATGAAGAAACAAAGATTTTTAGTCTATACCGAATATGTTTTTGACGGCGTATTCGATGTTGTTGCAAAGAGCAAGGAGGAAGCACGGCAGAAAGTCCTGCAAGATTGTGGGTTGGTTATGGGGGGAAGCATTCACAGCACCCTGCCCGATGATGAGATAAACTGGGCATTTGACAGACACCCCAACAAGCGAATAGACAGAATAACGAAGGTGTAGAAACAGCATCTTGAATAAGACCAAGAGCCACGCAAACCGAAAATTTGCGTGGCTTCTTTTCTTTGTCTTTGAACGAGCAGGCGACCAAAGCAAAGAAGCAAAAGAAAGTCGCAATAATTGCATTATAGGTTTAATTACAGGCAAGCAAGATTGATTAGAAATCAAGGAATAAAGAACAGAGCATATTCTACCTGTCTGCGCTTGACCAATCCTCGCAAAACTTTTCCCTTGTAACGACAGAACGAAATATACTCCCGATAGAAGTTCCTATCTCCAGCCTCTATCTTTTTCAGCAATCGGCTTTTGGGGTGCTTGCCATATCCGAGCAGTCGCCCCACGCCCACATTGTAGGCAAGCAAGGTTAGTAGCAGCGCATCCTTGCCATAGCCTTTGAAGTGTTCAAAGCATTTCCAAAGGTCGGCACGGAGCAGCGAGTCTGCCTGCCGTTCCGTCATATTGGAAGAGAAATGCTCTCCCGGTTGCAACTGATGACCATAACCCACATACGGATAGCAACCTTTTCCGTGTAGCCCCTCGAAGTATTTCACGACCACCACGGCGCGCTCAAAAGGAGGCAAGTCTGCCAACCGTACCCTGCGCTGGGCAAGGATCGGCTGGCAGAGCAAGCACATTATACAGAATAAAGCAAAGCGTTTAGCTGTTCGCATCGTTCAAGGCTCTGGTTACTACTGCGGTGGTCTTTCCCTTTTCCTCCGCCTTTTCGTTGTTGAAACTGAAAGTCAGCTGCTGCATCTGACCGAAACTGTCCTCCACGTACACGTCAATCGTCTGGCGGTCGGTGGAGAGCGAGGTGTAATAAAGGCGGAAAACGTTCTTTGTGAGCGGATAGCGGTCGTTCGGCTTGAATACCGTACCATTATCATTTTTTAGCAGGCCTTTGCCGTCAGACTGGAAGTAACGTATCGTATAGCGAGTGTCAGCAAACTCACCGCCTCGCTTCAGTGTACAGCGTATCTCAGCTGTCTGCCCCCTTACGATGTCCTTCTGAACCGGCATTGTCTCCACCGTAAACGGATAAGACTGCTGAACATCCAAATTCCTATCACAAGCAGATAGGCAAAACACGGCAAGGGTCAGCACACCCATTACCCGAATCGTATTCAATATCTTCTTCATTTTTTCTTCTACTTAAAAGTTAAACCTTAGTCCCGCTGAAACAGCCGGACGGAAACGATGCACGTCAGAGCCGAAGAGCAACCGCCCTTGTGCCTTGACAAGAAAGAGAACCCTGTCCGTAAGGAATACTTCCAACGAGCCATGCACGGCACCTCCATAGACGAAGTGTGAGCGGTCGAGCAGCGTAGCCCCATCGGGCAGTAGCTTCTGATCCTCGTTGATTTCCTCATAACCACCCAATGCGGATATGCCACCATAGAGAAGCACGTTCTTGCCATTGTCGGAGAGTATCGGGTGCATATAGCCCATCTGTAAGAGTGCATCCTTGAGTTTTACGTTATAACTCCTGTACGGCATATTCTGCTGTTCATACTCTGCCATAACAAAGGTGTAGTTCTCCTTTTTGAGATAACGGAAAAGCGATATGCCTACACCGAAATTATCACCTGTAAAAAGTTTCTCTCCCTTGATAAGCGGAACACTCCCTACGACCTCTATTCCCCTTTGCTTGGGGATAAGTCGCTGTGCCTGCGACGGCAGACTGAAAGCCATAGCCACCGCTGCACAAACCGATAAAATGATTTTCTTCTTCATAATGTCTACCATTTCAGTTTGAGGTTATCAATCTTCTTTGCCAATTGCAGGTCTTCTGCCGTTACATAGAAGGTCAGCGTACGACCGCCATTTCTTTCATAGAGCGTCACTTCAAGCTGCTTGTCTTCTGCAAGAGAGAACTGTTCGAGCGCAAACACAGTGTGTTCACTGCCCATGCCACGCACCTGCATCACCTGATGATAGGCACGCAAAGGTTGAAGCATCTGTTCTTGTATGGCAGTACGCTTTGCGACCTTCTTATCCACCACCTTGAACGTGATGAAGTCCACCGAGTATGGCATATTTGTGCCGTTTTCCATACGAGTGTGGAAATACAGCAAGCCGTTATGAGCGTACAAGCCACGAAGCAGGAACTTCATGCCGAACTGCTGTGCACCGATATGTTTGATGGTACGCCTATTGTTCTGATAGATGGTCTGCATCATCAGTTTGACGAGTACGGGCGACTCGTTGCCGAGTTCCTTGAAATAGATGTCGGCACGGTTGCTCGGTAGTCGTCCGTCCGTTGGTGACAGGAAGTCCTTCATCTCGATGCTTAACTTCTCCGGCTCATCGGCATATTTGACATTGAAAGCGTAAAACGAGCCGTCTTCGCAAATCACGCTCATGTTGGTTTCCGTCTCAAAATCCTTCACGGCAGCCTTCACGCGCAGCACGTTCTCCGCATCCTCCGCCTTGCCTGCAATCAAGTTATTGCTGCCCAAGTCCACATAGCGAATGGGAGCAGGGAAAATAAGATGCACGGTCTTGTCAAAAGTAACGTCAAGACCATACGGCAGTACGACACGCCCTGTTGGAATAGCACGGCTCATACCTTGAAAGAGTTCGCCCGAAGTAAGCGGACGGCTCGGTGTCAGACCATCATTGTTTTCCTGTGCTGTGGCTGTTGCTCCCACCAAGGTAAGCATAGCCATTGATAAAATAATTTTCTTCATTGTTCCTTTTGATTTGATGTTATTTTTACTTATCATTTTCGATTGTTTTATTTGGACTGAACCAAGAAAAGGCGGTAACCCCCTTTGAGCGTTACCTTGACGGTGCGCAGCTTCTTCTGAAGTAGCTGACTTGCACCCTGCATCACCCCACGGGCAGCCTCTGAAATAATCTGGTCTTTGGCAGAGGAAGCAAAGGTAAAGGATGTTCCCATTGAACCGCCGATGTTCGCCCCGACTTCCTTAAGCGCATTGATGTCCTCCGAACCTGGTATATACACACCCTCCTGTCCATCCATGTCGTATGCCGAGAGTTTGACGGCTATGATATGTCCGTCCACCTCAATGCTTTTGATAAGCAGGTGCATACGGTTGCCTTCTATCTTGGCGACGGCTATGAGTCGGCTCTGCCGTGGAATGCGCAGTCCCTGCACTTTGGCACTTTCAAGCAGACGGAGTACCACATTGTCGCCCTCCTTGAGCGTGGTTGTCCTGTCCACGACCACTTTGAGCGTGTTGCGCATCGTGGGTGCAGCCGTACTTGTTAGCGAATGGAAGCCCATGTTGCGTGCTTTCGTGCCGTATTCCTTGATGAAATCTGCATCGCTCATCGGCTGACCGAGCGAAGAAACTATCTGCCTACGCTCTGGCAGAACTTCCATTGCAGGCTTTTCATTCTGCATGGTCTTGCCCTTAGCGGCTTCAGAGCCACCTACAGTGTCTTCCGTCTTCTCCTTTCTAGCCGCCAGACCACTATTGAAAGTAGGTGGAGTTGATGCTTTGGGAAGATACTTCGCTGCCATCTGATAGCTCTTTTCCATCAAGGCAAGCTGCCGTTTCTCTTCATTGTCCTCCCTGCTGTCTTTGGCAGAGAGTTCCTTTTTAAGATTATCTATCTCCGAACGCAGGGCTTCACGCTCCTGCTCGTGCGGGTCGGGAGCGTAAAAGGAGTTCAAGAGGCGATTGTTCTCCTCATAGCGATGCATAGAACTTTCTATCTTTGCCGTAGATGCTGCTGTTTCCGCACGCTGCGCCTCTGATGGAGCAGTGTTCTGTGCGAAATAGTCCGACAGCTTGCCCATCTCCTCACGGGTCTGTTCCTCCTCATGTGCCTTGTCGCCTAATTCATAGGCTTTGAGCTTGTTTTCGGTGAGCTTTTCTGTCGTTGCCTGCGGGATGCTGTCATTGAGTCCCTGCTCCGCAGCGGTCTTATCCTTACCTGAAGGTGCGAAGATAAACCACATCGAGAGGGCAAACAGCAGTCCTAATCCTCCGAAGACCAAGCCTTTCTTCATTTGTTCTTTCTGTTTATTATCCATTTTCTTTGATTGTTTGATGATGTTGTAGATAAAAATTGCCGTGTAACTCGTGTAAAGTGCTGTCCACTCGTATGGGACTGTCCGTCAGCTTTCCCGTGGGGATGGGTAGTTTCTCCTTCTTTGGAGGAAGGAAGAACTGTGCTATCATCCAAAGCGAGCAGATGAGATAGATAAAACTCAGCCCATAGACGATTTCCTTTCTCTGCTTTATCGTGAGCCTTTCACACCGATGGCGGAGCCATAGGTGAAAGCGCAGATATTGACGTGAGAGTAAAAAGTTTCTTTTCCTTGCCATAGCCTTATCGTTTATAGGTCTGTATGTCCCTGTTCTCCTTGACGAGGAAGTTCTCCATCAGGAAACCCTGCGGATTGTTGTCCGAACGGACAGAGTTCTGCAGCGTGCAGGTCGTAACAAGACTGCGCTCTGTAACGTTACTCTGACGGACGATAAACTCCCGTGCATAAGTCGTTACCGCATAAGGGTAAGTATTAAAGTTGCAGCGGATAGAGTCCACCTCTATGCGCTGATTGACATTACCCGATATGGCACGATTATAATAGCCCTTCTCTGCCAAGTCTTTATAATAGTTGAAAGCCGACTTATCACACAGCACAAAGGCACGTTCCATGTTCTTTTCGATGGCATCCTTGTCGGGTGCAATGGTGAAGAACAGTTCATGAAAACGACGCACGTGTTCTCTTGCCTCTACGGGACGGTTACGACTTGCATCCTGACTGAGGGCAAGCATGAGTGACTTTCCCTGATCGAGCACATAGATTTTCTCCCGCTGCTCCTTAGCGAAGCTGTACGAGGCATAGAGGGCATATCCGCTCACCGCCACGCAGACGATGGCAAAGACAAAAGCATACAGCCTTATCTGTCTGAAGGAGGTCTCGATATTATTAAGTGATTTGAATTCCATTTTTTTTCTTTTATACCTGTTGATTAATTAAGCATAGTTGCTCCATTTCTATTTTCCTTTGAGCAAGGCTCCCTTGATGCGTCCACCGACATTTCCCACAGCGGCACCTGCGCCTGCCATGGCAGCCTTGCCGCCGGTATATGCGCCTTGCGCGCCACGCTGTGCTGTCTGGTTGACATTACGACCGTAGGAGCCGATACCGCCTCCGGCTTCGATAATCCAGCCTGCCACAGTAGGCACGCAGAAGTAGCCCACAATACCAATAAGGAAGAAGACGATATAGTACCACGTCCCTGAATCAGGCAGATAATTAGGGTCGCTGAGCGCATCGATGTCTTTCTGCATCATCAGTACCTGTATCTTGGTAAGCAGTGCCGTAAGAATAGAGCTGACAGGCAGCCACAGGTAGACCGATATATAGCGTGAGAACCAAGCCGTAAGTGAGCCTACAAGACCATCCCATACGGCTATGCCGAACACGATAGGTCCGAGTATCGAAAGGACTATCAGAATAAAGGTGCGAAGCGTGTCGATGATGAGTCCCGAAGCATGGAACAGCAATTCCAAAAAATCGTGAACAAGTTTCATGAACCATTGCTTGGTCTGATAGGCGGCACGCTCGGCGTACATACCCGCTATCGTCACGGCATCCTCTGGACCGATGATACCCATTTCCTCAATCTTCTGGTCAAATTTCTCGTTCGATACAAGATAAGCCGTTTCAGGATTTCTGAGGTAGGCTTCCTCCTGCAGCTTATCCCTCTTTGCAGTCAGCTCCGCCAAGTTGCCTTCCTGCTGATGTACCATCATCTCCGTTCCTTGCACCACAGGTGAGAGTACGGCATTCATCGTACCCAGTACGACTGTCGGGAAGAACATGATGCAAAAGCCCAAGACAAAGGGGCGCAGCAGTGGAAACACATCGATTGCCTCGGCACGGGCAATGGAAGCCCATACCCGAAGAGCAATATAAAAGAGTGCACCCAAGCCCGCAATACCTTTGGCAATGCCTGTCATCTGGGCACAGAGGGGCATCATCTCATCGTAGGTGGAGCGTAGCAGCTCGTGTAAACTGGCAAAATCCATAAGCAAAAGTGTTTTATGAAAGTTCTTTCAAGTTCTTTTTTGTCTGTGGATTTACCAATACCTGCTTGCCGTATTACCATAGAGAGCCTTAACAGAGGCAAGGTTGTTCTTCTCCCTTGCACGCACGTAGCTCACGGAGATGTTTTTCCTTGTGTAGTAGGATACAAGCGAGCGATTTTCCCTAAGCGTAGTATAGATACGGTCTATTGCCTGCATTCGTTCGTGATCGTTCATCGAGAAGATATTACTCTTAACGATGGACTTTAGTTCCTTGAGACTCTCACCGCTCTGCTCCAGAAGTTTGGCATAGCCCGAAGCCATTGCGGCAAGTTCCGTCGGACGGAAGTTCTTGTCCGAGAGCATCTTCTTGTAGGAAGTGACATAGACCTCCGAGATGTCGCCCACCATGAGAATACACTCCTTGACCTTATAAGCATCGCCAATAAGGTTATTCACTTTCTTCAAGGCATCGTAATACTTCTTGGTGTCGTTGTAGAGTTTTTCCACCTCCTTGAATCCGTCCAAGGTATTCTTCACTGTCTTCGAGGCGGTGGCAATCTCCTTGACCGTATTGGCAATGTTGCCGGCAAAGTTACCGGGATCATAGACCGTCCACTGTGCGTGAGCTTTGGGAACAGAAAGGCTCAATCCTAAGAGAGCCATGAAAATGTACTTTTTCATTGTTACTATAATTTTGATGGTTTATTACTTATTTCTTTTTATTGCTTCTTTTCTCTATGGCAAGCTGACGGATAGCCATTTCGATATCCCCACCAAGCTGTGCTGCCATGTTCATCACCTCCACCTTCTCGGTTTCCTCGGTGGTATAGGTCAGATATTCCTCCATGCTCACTTCCGTAGCATAGACGGCACTCTGCATACCGCCTAAGCCTATCCACACTTCCTTGTAGAGTCGGTTCGGGTCGTTGTTCTGGTTGATGGATAGAATCTGGCTCTTTTCCTTTTCCGAAAGGCCGAGCATCGCCTGTATACCGTCGAACTTAGTCATGTACTTGCGCTGGTCGAGCAGTATCTTGCAGTCGGAGTTGTTGATGATGCTCTCCTTGACAATGGGCGACTGGATGATATCGTCCACCTCCTGCGTTACGACAATGGCTTCCCCGAAATACTTTCTCACCGTCTTGTAGAGATACTTGATGTAGTCTGCCATGTTTGCCGAAGCAATCGCCTTCCACGCTTCCTCAATAAGTATCATCTTGCGGATACCCTTTAATCGGCGCATCTTATTGATGAAGGCTTCCATGATGATAATCGTTACCACTGGGAAAAGGTCTTTGTTGTCCTTTACTTGGTCAATCTCAAAGACGATAAAGCGTTTAGAGAGCAGATCGATGTTCTTGTCCGAGTTCAAGAGAAAGTCGTAACGACCGCCACGATAGTATTGCTTCAGTGTCGTCAAGAGGTTGTTGATATTGAAGTCCGAGAGTGTTACCTTGATGACACGCTTTTCCATATCCTTTCGGTACACGTCCCGCAGATACTCATAGAAAGTATTAAAACAGGGTGTAACGCTGTGGTCAGCACATATAAGCTCGATATAGGAGTTTACGGCAGAACCAAGTTCGCCAGCCTCGGTCTTAGTGATATGCTCATCTGCACTTTTCCAAAGTGTAAGCAGCAGCGTACAGATACTCTCCCTTTTCTCAACATCGAAGAAGTAATCATCCGTATAAAAAGGGTTGAAGGATATCGGATTTTCATTGGTATAGGTAAAATACACGCCGTCCTCACCTTTGGTCTTGCGGTGGATAAGTTCACACAAGCCTTGATATGAGTTTCCCGTATCGACCAAGAGGACATGCGCCCCCTGTTCGTAATACTGACGTACCATGTGGTTGGTAAAGAAAGACTTGCCACTACCCGAAGGACCCAAGATAAACTTGTTACGGTTGGTGATGACTCCCTTTTTCATCGGCAAATCCGATATGTCTAAGTGGACGGGCTTTCCCGAAAGTCGGTCAGCCATCTTGATACCAAAGGGAGAGAGCGAATCCTTATAGTTTGTCTCTGCTGTGAAGAAACAGAGCGCAGGCTCTATAAATGTATAGAACGACTCTTCCGAAGGAAAATCGGCTGCATTGCCGGGAATGCCCGCCCAATAGAGCGTTGCCACATCAATTGTATTGTGACGTGGGTGGCATTCCATAAGAGCAAGTGCAGAACCCACGTCATTCTTAATCTGGCGAAGTTCTTCCTTATCGCTACTCCATGCCAGTACGTTGAAGTGGGCACGGATAGATGTTAGCCCCTGTGAGTGAGCAATATTGAGATACTCCTGTATCCATTCCTCGTTGATTTGGTTGCTACGGCTGTAGCGTGCCAGCGAGTGCATGTTTCTTGCCTGCTTCTCGAAGCGTTCCAAGTTGGCATCGCTGTCCTCGATGAAGAGATACTGGTTATAGATATGGTTGCACGGCAGCATCAACCCCACGGGAGCGGCGAAGGACAACCTGCAATCGGAGCGATCAGTGGAAAGCCGTTCATATCGGCTGTCCGTGCTGACCGTTGTAGGCAGGTCATCCGTGTCGGAGAGTGTATGCAGGCAAAGCATATTGTCGCCCACACGCACAAGGTCTGCGCCCAGACGGATGTCCTCCAAAGAAGCGTGTCCTTCTTCCGAGAGGGAGAAATAACGGTCCAAGAGACCGCCTTTTTTCTTTGTACCTATCAATTCCTCTTCTGTCATGCGGACAATCCTTAGCTGCTCGGTATCGTTGATGATACGCTCGAACTGGTCTACGGCTTCCATAAACTTCATTACCTCATCCTTGTTAGTAATCTCCTTAGGCAGCAGATGTCCACGACAAAGCGAAGAGAAGTTGCTCTGCTGTGCCATACGCTGCTTGTTCGTCTTGGTAAGGAAGAGATAGACTGAGTGGTGGAGATACGGACGCTCATTGAAGTGCCGCTCAGAGGAACGGGCAAGGAAACTCAGTCCGCCATCGGAGAGCTTTCCTTGATAGTCCTCCTTGATGAACCAGTCCTGCTTGTGTACGATGCTGTAATTGGGTAGCACCTTGATTGCCTTATGCCAGGCAGAGTGCATTGCTTCGTATTCTGTAGAAGTGACGGTAAAGAGTTCGGGAAGTTCCACACGGAAAGCCACCGTGATGTCGGCATCCTTGCTCACCATGCAGCCCTGCTCGACGGAGAGCAGTGGAAACTTCGATTCCAAGGTAGTTATCTTACTGTTGTTTCTCATTGCTTCTTTCTTTTGGGTTGAAGGTTACGGATAAGGTGATAGATCGTCCGGCGGTTCAAAAGGTAGCGTGGGTGCATTCTCACGGCTCCCTTTTTCATGAGTCCGTATTGCCCGTACTTTCGGTTCATGGCAAACGTTTGCCACACCACAAGGGTGGCACCCACTATGCCTATGACCAGACAGGCTATCTGGCTCACTCCACAGAGATAGAGAATGACCACGAGGATGAAGAGAGCCAGCAGCCCTCCCGCAAAGAGGAAAAGATACTGTGCCTTCAAACCCTTGAACTCTACCGTCCGACCTACACCTTTGTTGATTTCCCACTCAGCCATTGTTACAAGAAGAAAGAACGTAGGATGGTTGCCGCCACGATGAGGAAGATGCACGCACCGAACCAAGAGGCTGCGGTCTTGCTCGTATCGGGGTCACCCGAACTGAACTTGTTATAGACTTTTATTCCTCCGATCAAGCCCACCACGGCACCGATGGCATAAATGAGTTTTGTACCCGGGTCAAAGTAGGAGGTTACCATTTTCGTGGCTTCGTTGATACCAGCCATGCCGTTGCCCTGTGCATAAGCTCCTACGGTGGCGGCAGCCATCAGGAGCAGCATTGTGATTTTCTTTTTGTTGTTCATTGCTGTTTTTATTTTAAGTTGTTAAACAAATTATTTTCATTTTGGTGAAAGTGGCAAGGGGTAGCTCGGTTTTATCGTATGACAGATATTGGCAGATTGTTTTACTTTTGAGCCACCCCCGCATCACTTTACACTTTTACAATATGAACATTGGTTTTACAGATAGTATGACAGTGGACGTTCGCCCATATCGTCAGTTTCCGTCATCATATTGTCAGAAGAGATCTTTCTGGAGGCATCGAAAGTGGACAATTCATCTGTCTGCTCTTCTCCTTCCTCTGCGCTTCGGATTTTATCCAGCAGGATGGACTGCTCACCTTGCATTTTGGCGACATACTCCTTGTATTTCTCCATAAAGTCAGTGCCTTTAAGTTGACCGACAATTTCCTTGACTTCGGCATCATCTACCTCATCACTGTTCTTACGCCACTTTCTCATGCGACCTAAGTCACGTGCGAGGATAGATTGACTGGATACCTCGCCATCTTCAGATGCGGACTCAATGGGCAGACTCAGCTCCTCGCGAGCAACCTCGTTTTCGTCCTCTCTTTCCATCTCATAGCTAACCTCCATCTCGTTATCCTCTTCCTTTATGTCATCTTTATTTTCGGAGTTTTGCGGTGCAAAATTATTACTATTCTGCTCTGAATTTTCAGATGAAGAAGCAGAGGGAACTTGTGGGATAATAGGGGAAGTGGAACGGCTTTTGCCAATCAGTACAAACTCGGCTTGATCTTCTGTTCCTTCTCCTTTTTGTCCGTCTTTTTTCTTCGTCGCTTCATTCTCCTTAGTCTGCTCATTGCACTTTTTATTTTTCTTGATAAAGATGCCATACGGAGATACATACCGCATATAGAAGTACAGGATACCCAGCATTATCCAAATGATAATGAGTATCAGTATAAAACTGAAAAGTATTGTTTCCATCATAGTGTTATTGTTGTCTTGCGTCTTTGTTTTGCTGCCGCACTGTTGAGCAATTCCAAATGTTCACGCAGGTGTTCCCTAAGAATGTTGTCTATATATGCGGCTATGGAAACACGCTCCCCCAAGTCCTGCAACACGTTGCGCAGGTTCTGCAGCGTTTCCAGATTAATGGAGAAGGCTGTCCGCATTTGGGAGCGGACGGGATGAAAGTACAGGGAACGGTAGTCCTCTATGGAAAGGGAGGACACACCGGGTTTTTCCATTCTCGGCTTCCTTTCCCGTTTCTGTTCCATGTTCCCCGTTTCCTCTCTTTCTATTTCATCTACCGGTTTTTCTTTTGCTATTTTCGCTTTCGTCTCTTCTAAATTATTGTCTTCCTCCCCTGATGTTGCAGGGGAGGACTCAGTATCCTCGGAAGGGTCGAAGGAGTTTGGTTTCGTGACAGGTTTCACCACGACATTGTCCTCTGCCATTTTCTTCAGCTTGTTTTCCAGCTGTTGCTTTCTTTCCTCAATCGTTGCCATTTTCTGTTTTCGTTTTTAGGTTGAGACGTTGAATTATCTCATTGACGAGTTCGTCCAGCCCTGTACCCATTCGTAATCCCCTTGCAGGAGGTTGATAGGTAGAGCGGAACACTCCGCGCAGTCCGTATGTGGAAAGTTCGTGAGAGAAGCGGTGCGTGGCATATACATAGCCGGGCAGGAGCGTGAGTTCGTATTCATGGATGAGCTTTGTATATTCGTCGATGATGATGTTCCTTACTCTTCTGTCCACCTTGTTCCAGAACAGGATAATGTCCTTTATCCGAGAGTCGGACATCGAAACTCCAATCTCCGTGATAGTCTTGGCGTATGCCAGACATGAAACCAGCGACTGAATATCGGCTTCAATCGGAGAAAGGATATAGTCCATCTGAAGGGACAGTTCCATCAGTTCGGTTGTTCCAGCATGTCCCGGGAAATCAAATATAACCAACTGGTACTTCTCGTTGCTGATACCGTCGATTTTACTTCGTGCAGCCCTGACGGCTTCCTTGGGTGCGGACTTGTAAATTCTGTATGCTTTTTTGCCAAGGTGATGAAAGTACTCCTGCATGGATTTGGAAAGTTCTTCGCTCTCCTGAACGATACTTTTCTCACGTTCCCTCAATTTGTAGAAAGAGTCTTGCGACAGGTCGCAGTCCATCACGAAGAGGTTGATGCCTTGTTCGTAGTACAATATGCTGCTTACGATTTCGGCAAGAGTACTTTTTCCCACTCCTCCCTTTTGGGAAGAGAACCCCAGGAAGAGGAGGTGTTGTTGTTTGTTCTCCATAATGATAATTTCTTAGTTTATATTATTTGTCTATTTGATGTTTGGATGTTCCTTTATTCTTAAGAGTTATCAGCAGACAGTTTGTTTTGACTACATTTGGTTCATACGATAGTCCTAAAGAACGATTTCGAGTTCTTACAATCTGTTGTACTGACAATAGTTTGTCATGACAATAAATTGTTATGAATATGCATTGTTCCTTCTTATCATCTTTGGTGCAAGCAGGCGGTAATATGATATGTCTTTTGCTTGTGACATCATACCATTGTTCGCTCGTTCTGACTGCAAAATAAATGATATTTCGGCTGATTTTATGACACCTATGAAATGCAGGGAAACGAAAGGAAAAAGAGTGAATATCTCTGATAATGAGATATTTAAAAATCCACTGTAACTTTGCAGACGGATAGGAAATATGGAGGTAAACTATCCGAAGCGGACACCCTTACAGGTGGATGCTTCTATTGCATCATCTCTTGATATTGGCAAGGTGTGTCTTTGTAACACAAACCGACGTTTGTACCACAA
>ERZ1673749.1534-NODE-1534-length-15250-cov-12.313195_pt1 | contig 15250 bp, 17 predicted proteins | sample MGYA00580204_ERZ1673749 | MGnify/ENA primary metagenome ERZ1673749 (study PRJEB41218, sample SAMN15661745) | gut metagenome | host: Homo sapiens | place: Canada: London | collected 2015-08-20/2019-03-30 | study: EMG produced TPA metagenomics assembly of...
GAAATCCAAAATCTTCGTACAAATATTTTATTCAACTTACGCGCTTATTTTCGGGATTATTGCATACATTGTGGGTGCTGTTTTGATTTCAAAAACCGACAAAATCAGACACATCGCTAGACTTGAAATCACCAATAAATCCATAATCGATCGCGACAACACATTTAAAGATATCAACACGGTCGCATACCAAATCGACGACGAAAAAATAGCACAAGAAAACGGGAAAATTTACGATAATTACAACGGAATAGAATACATCAACAAATTATTCCGCTACAGATTCAAACACAAATACAACAAAATGATTCTAATTCGTTCGGGAATAATTTTGGCTGTTGGTGTAATTGGATTTATCGTACTAAGAGGACTCACAATCAATCCGAAACCAAGTGAGTTGAAAATATTAGTGTCAGTATTTCCGATAATCTTGTTGTATTTCGGAATACAAATAGCAGTTCCAGAATCATTTAACAGATTTATGTTCTTGAATATGGATAGATATTTGATGAAACAAATGATTTACGCCAATAAACAAACCATAAAAGACACGTTAAATTTTAGAATAAAACAAAATTTAAAAGACAATGCACCTACATTTGGATTAGTGTTATTATTGATAATAAGTTGGATATTCGCCGCAAAATTAAATACAACAGATTTGATAATAAAAGCCGCAGTCGCAGTCATCATAATCTACTTGTATCAATCGGTAAAACAACTCTACATGTACATGTTACTTCAACCATTCACAGTTGGACTAAAAAGCAAAAACGTAGTCTACTCAATACTCAACACATTTGAATCATTACTTTTCTGGGGAATAATAATCCTTCAAATAAAATTGAATTTCAATATAGGAATAGTAGCCTTGGCAATTTGCGTGATTTATACAGTTATAGGATATTTCTTGGTGTTGGCTAAGGGAGATAGAACATTTAATTTGAAGAAAAGTTAGAAATGAAAAAAAGACTGTGAGTTTTGATGCTCACAGCCTTTATTTTTCGTGTTGTTTGATTATATTTTCCAATCTATTGTATTCTTTTTTGAATCTCGGGTTTGTGGATTTGCTTTTCAAATCGTTTAAGTTTTTTCTTGCCAATACGAAATCATCATCAAATATGTTTTTCATTATATACAATTGTTTGATGTTCTCGCTGTAATTTGGACTATTTTCAAATTGTTTTAAAAGCTTTCCATGCGTTGTGAATAGCTCATTAAACTTATTTTGCTCGTTCAATTTGAATTGGGCGATCATTGTGTTGAGCCAATATATCAATTGAAGGTCTTGATTTTTCAATTGGTCTTTTGCAATTGTTTCATAAGTAGCCAATGTTTTATTTGGTTCATTAAGTTCCAAATATCCTGCTCCCAAATTCATTTTCATTACTGTTTGTATGTGTTTGTTTTTAATTTTGGGAATTTTAGGTTCTAATTCGTTGACGAAATCTTTGTATTTCATTTCTTCGAATAATTTCATTGAATGTTTCAATTCGTTTGTTTTGTAGGAGTAATAAATTGTGTTGACTATTAAAATGACTGCCAAGACTATGCCACCGATTATCCAATAATATTTAAGCATTACTTTGTCGTCGATTTTGAAGACAAGGCTAATGATTAGCATGGCTATTCCGATTGCAAATGCTATGCCAAATAATTTTAGAAATTTTTTCATGTGTACCTCTGTTTTATGTTTATTTACTTGAAAATATCAAATATACTTCTTGTTGTTTTGTTATAAATCTTGTTATAAAGCGCTTTTTTGGGGTTTTTAAACCAGCCAATGCCCTTTTTCCCGTAAGTTGGGTCGATTGCAGACTTTAGTTGTCTTTTGTACTTTGAAGTTGTTCTTGCTTTGAATGATTTCTTCAAGCTTGGTGTTCTGAATCCTATTTTCATAAGTTCCTTCCTTAATATATTATTATATATTAATTATAAATCATTTATGAGGATTTTCAATTGGGTTTTGTATTTGAAAATTTTGTGAGATAATAAAAATGGTGATATTATGTTGGAGTTTATGAATTTGAATGATAAAAACATGATAGCTGTTCAGGGTGCTGGCGGGAAAACTTCAAGCGTTTTTTTGCTTGCAAATGAGTCCAAATCAATGAATGAAGCATCTCTTATAAGTACGACTACGAAGATGGGGATTGTGAATGAGGATAGATTTGATTATTTGTACAAATTCGATGATAAAACGAAAATTGTAGATGGGAAAATATATTTCGCATCTAAATCACGTACAGGCACAAAAGAAATCGGATTTGAACCTGAATTTTTCGACAAAATTTTAGGTGAAGGTTTGTTTTCCAATATAATTTTGGAAACGGATGGAGCAAAGACAAGATCTATCAAAGCTCCTCGTGAAGATGAACCTGTAAATCCTAAAAACATCACGCACTGCGTTGGTGTGATGGGGCTTGATAGTGTGAACAAGCCTTTTGATGAGAGATTTTGCCACAGAAAAGAATATATGGAGAAAATTATTGGAAAACCCAAGACTTTGACAACAAAAAGTTACGCTGAAATCATCAATTCTAATTGTGGTCTGTTCAAAAATTCATATGATGCGAAAAAGTTTTTGATTTTGAACAAGGCAGATACAAAACAAGATATTGAAAATGCGATGGATATTATTGATAAAATTGATGTGGACGTGAAGATTTTTGTGATGAGTTTTGGGAAGATTATAAAAATATACTAGGAGAATTTTATGAATTTACTTGAAGATTTGAATTTTGATGAGAATCATATTATTAAGGATACAATAGTTAGAAATGAAAAGTTTGACATTCACAGAATCCAATCGAAAAACGAAACATCAGGACCATATAATCAGGACTTTGACGAATTTGTTGTCGTGATAAAGGGTGAGGCAATGTTAAATGTCGAAGGAAAAGATGTAAGACTCAAAGAGATGGATACGTATTTTATTCCTAAAAATGTAGTTCACGAAGTAAAAAGCACAAGTGATGAATGCGTGTGGTTGTGTTTTACGATAAAATAGTTGACAATTGTATCAAGAGAGTATATAATATTTTGGTATGTAAAAGGAGTCATTTCCTTTTATACAATACAGAAAGTCGCCGATGGCCGGGTGTGCGACGTGTCTAAATTCCCGGTGAGAAAACAATCGCTTTTTGGCAGCGATGTCCAAGTAGCCAAATATTGTAAATAAAGGAAAGGATGAATTGAATGAAAACTTATATACCTAAGAAAGATGACATCCAAAGAAAATGGTATGTAGTAGACGCAACAGATGTTGTTTTAGGTAGATTATCTACTGAAGTTGCTTCTATTTTAAGAGGAAAAAACAAACCAATGTTTACTCCTAATGCGGATGTTGGAGATTACGTAATCGTAATTAATGCAGAAAAAGTTAAATTAACAGGTAAAAAATTAGAACAAAAAGAATTAAGACATTACACAGGATATGCTGGTGGTCTTAAATCAATTACCTACAAAGACTTAATGAAGAAAGATCCAGAAAGAGCTGTAACTCATGCTATCGTTGGTATGCTTCCTCACAACTCTTTAGGTCGTCAAATGGCTAAAAAATTAAGAGTTTACAGAGGCGCTGATCACGATCACATCGCTCAAAACCCTGAAGTTTTGGAAATTAAGTAGGAGGTAATTAAATGGCTAATAATAGATATCAAGGAACTGGTAGAAGAAAAACTTCTGTTGCTAGAGTTACTTTAGTACCAGGAAGTGGAAAATTCACAATTAACAAAAAAGATATAAGTGAATACTTTAACTTCGATACATTAAGAGTTATAGCTAAGGAAGCTTTGGAATTAACAAATAACGCTGAAAGCTATGATGTTACTGTTAATGTAAAAGGTGGCGGATACACTGGTCAAGCAGGTGCTATTAGACATGGTGTTGCTCGTGCTTTATTAGAAGTTGACCCAGACTACAGAGCTGAATTAAAAAGAGCAGGTTTCTTAACTAGAGACCCTCGTAAAAAGGAAAGAAAGAAATACGGTCTTAAAAAAGCTCGTAAATCTCCACAATTCAGTAAGAGATAGAAAACAATTATATATCAATGGAAAAGCACTTTTTGGTTCACACCATCAAGTGCTTTTTTATGCTTATTTATCAAAATTCACACCAAAGTTCACACCATCGTCAAGAATAAGCTTATAATATGATAGTTCTTTAATGAAAATATTTACAAAACTATACGCATAGATTTTTGTCTGTGGGTAGTTATATTATGAAAGTAAAAAGTGTAATAACATTTTGTTTTTTATTTAGGATGTTACCTGTTATTTTGGATTTTTAATTTATCATCGCAACATCTAAGTCCATCTATGTGTTCAAATAGATCATCTTTTATTTTTCTTCCAAGAGAGTCAAGTACAAAATCAATACCTTCTCTTCTAGCTAATTTAGCAGCTGGTACAAAATCTGAATCACCAGCAAGTAAAACAATCTTATCAACTTGTTTTTTATATGCTAAAGAAGCGATGTCAACCCCTATTTTCATATCCACTCCTTTTTGAGTTGATGTAATCTGAAAATCTTGTTTGCTTAGCTCCTCTAGAGTTAAAGTTTTATTTAATAATTTTTTTACTGATTCATATTTTAAAGTATATCTTGTTTCATTTTCTGACAGTCGTCCTAATCGCAGTGCTACTTTTCTGGTTTTCTTTAATTCTTTTAGAAACGTATTCATCCAAGTATACTGATACTCTTTTTTCATATTAATTACCGTATTAGATAATGGATGAAATACACTTGTATCTAAAGGAGGACAATCGTAATAAAAGATTCTATATAAATCATAAAATGTTTCATTTTCGCCTCTTCGTTCTTTTAAGTGTCTCATGCAATATTTTATTAAAGTTTTGGCATCATCTTCAGGAGAGTTGTTTTTTCTTAAAGTTTTTAATGCTACTTTTCTATAGTAACCGCCATCAATTAAAATTGCTGCTTTCATGTTTCCTCCAACTAAAAAATCCCTGGTTTCGAAAGTTCCCATATGGTGGGACATCTACTACCAAGGATGTATTTGATAAATATAACATTAGTTATACTATAATAATAAATCACAAGGATAGTTCTGTCAATACCAAATTAATAATTAAATTTTTATCATTTTCACATAAAAAATAAAAGAAATAATTTTGAGTTTGGACTTCTTATAAAAATAATACTATTCTTGTGTAAGAAAATCAACTATTAATAACATTACTATAAAAGCAACAATATCTTTTAATTTCTATGAATTTACAAATAACATTTGGGGTTTTGGGGAATTATTACAAAAATTTTGATTAAATATATGATATACTTATTAAAGTAAAAAGGTTGTGATTATTTTGAATATCGATATTATTTCGGTGGGTAAGGTTAAGGAAAAATACATAAAACTAGGCATTGCTGAATTTTCGAAAAGATTATCTGCGCACTGCAAGCTAAACATAATTGAGGTTGATGATTTGAGTGCTGCAGAGAATTTATCCGACAGTGAAAAGGAGATTGTGAAGGACAAGGAAGCGGAAAAAATCTTGTCGAAAATCAAGGACAATCACTACGTGATTACGCTTGAGATTTTGGGAAATCAACTTACTAGCGAAAAATTAGCCGCCAAGATTGAAAATTTAACTGTACAAGGTCATTCTAATATTTGTTTTGTTATCGGCGGATCTTTGGGACTTGGAAAAAGTGTACTTGACAGGAGTGATTATGCGCTTTCTTTTTCCAAGTTTACATTTCCACATCAACTGATGAGGTTGATTTTGTTGGAACAAATTTACCGAAGTTTCAGAATAATTAATAATTTACCATATCATAAGTGAGGATAAAATGAAGGGAAAAAAGACAACTGTTGCATTGGCTTTTCTTATAGTGATTTTAGTTGGTGTGATTGGCTTTAGATATTCAGAAATTTCTGGGAAATCTCCAATTCACACAGCATCACAAAAAAGTTCTCAAGTGAAAAGTGTTAAAAAATCAGAAGAAAAATCAAATAAAAAATCAGATAACGAAAAAGAGAATAAAAATCTGGAAAAGACGGAGATAACCATAACTTGTTGGGGCGATTATATGAATCACATAACTCAAATTCGCCAAGCAAAAGCTACAAATTATGATTTTACAGATTCTTTTGCGGTTATTAAAGATATTGTGGGTAAGAGTGATTTATCCATAGTAAATTTGGAGACGACTATTGCCAAGGATGCATCAGACATGAGTGGTTATCCAGAATTTGCAACGCACGAAAATGTTATAAAAGCGTTCAAAGATACAGGCTTTGATGTGGTGAGTACTGCGAATAATCATTCTTACGATAGAAGACTGAAAGGAATTGACCGCACGATTGAAGCTATTGAAAAATACGGTTTGAAAAGAACTGGAACGTTCAAGGAGAACGAATCGACTAATCCACTTATTATCGATGTGAAAGGGATAAAGGTTGGATTTTTCTCATATACACAAATGCTCAATGGATTTGAAAATTCTATGCTAAATTCCGGAAGAGACACCGCGGTAAATTTAATAAATATGAAACAAATCCAAAAAGATGTGGATTATTTAAAGCAAAATCACGCCGATGTTATAATGTGCTACATGCATTGGGGAGAGGAATATTCTGATTATCCCAACTCTTATCAGAAAAACACGTTCAAGAAACTTGCGGATATGGGAGTGGACTTGGTGATAGGATCGCACCCGCACACAATACAAAAGGCTGATGTTATTGAAAACGACGGCAAGAAATCATACTGCGTTTATTCTATGGGAAATCTAGTTTCAGATCAAAGAGAATCCTACGGACAATATTACGGTGTAGAGATTGGAGTGTACTCGGATATTAAAATTGAGAAAATTGGGGACAAGACAACTGTAAAAAGTTTCGAAAACAAGCCATACTATGTAGACAAATACACAGATAGTGTGACTACAAGATATGTCGTAGTTCCAGTTAAACAAGTCCTCAATTCAGAAATAAATTATCCAAGAAAAGACAAAATAATATCTAAATTAAACAGAGCAAATCAACATTACGAGAAAATTTTTAACAAGGAGTAAAAATGGGAAATATAATACTTACAGGTGACAGACCAACAGGAAAATTACATTTGGGTCATTACGTAGGCTCATTAAAAAACAGAGTTATCATGCAAAACAAAGGGGATTTCGACAAGATGTATGTCATGATTGCCGATGCACAAGCATTGACAGACAATTTTAACAATCCAGACAAAGTCCGTGACAATATAATTGAAGTTGCACTTGATTATTTAAGTTGTGGAATTGATCCTAATAAAGTTACGATTTTTGTGCAATCACACGTTGAACAACTAACAGAATTGATGTTTTATTATATGAACTTGGTTACACTTTCAAGACTCGAAAGAAACCCTACAGTTAAAGCAGAAATCAAACAAAAAGAATTTGGAGCGAGCATTCCTGTTGGATTTTTGACTTATCCGATCAGCCAAGCAGCTGATATCACGCTTTTCAATGCAAACATAGTTCCTGTTGGAGAAGACCAGCTTCCAATGTTGGAACAAACGCGTGAAATAGTAAGAACATTCAACAACTATTATTCAGAAGTTTTGGTTGAACCAAAAGCTGTAATTCCTGACAATAAAATCTGTTCCAGACTTCCAGGATTAGACGGCAAAGCTAAGATGAGTAAATCATTGGGTAACTGTATTTATTTGTCGGATTCTGAAAAAGATGTCAAATCAAAAGTAATGAGTATGTTCACAGATCCTAACCACATTCAAATTACAGATCCCGGAAAAGTTGAAGGAAATACAGTGTTCACTTATTTGGACGCTTTCTGTACAGACGATGATTTCGAAGAATTTCTTCCAGATTACAAAAATTTGGACGAATTAAAAGATCATTACAGACGTGGTGGACTTGGCGATGTCAAAATCAAAAAATTCTTGAACAATATTTTGCAAAAAGAATTATCTCCAATCAGAGAAAAAAGAAAACACTACGAACAAAATATTCAAGAAATCTTCGATATGTTGTTAAAAGGATCAGAAGATGCCAGAGAAGTTGGAGCAGAAACTTTGAAGAAAGTAAAAGCTGCGATGGGAATCAACTACTTTGAAGATGTGGAATTGATTAACAAACAACAACAAAAATACAAATAAATGAGAAATCAATCACTTAGGTGGTTGATTTTTCTTTGATTAATTAAACAGAAAATATATTTGATTTTCTTTGCTTAAAAATATTATTTAAGGGTATAAATAATAGAGGAAAGGAAGATTATTATGTTAAGAGCAAAAGTAGGATCTAGATTATATAATATAAACGAAGCTATTAAGCTTGGAGAAATCGCGATAGCTAGCTTGAATGAGGTGCAATCTTATTTGGGTACAGCATCAGGATGGGGAATTTTCGATATTTTCAAGGGTAAGACTATTACTACTATGATTAAAAGATCGAATTTAAAAAAGGCAAAGAATCAAGCGAAGAAGGCTGACTTGGCGATTAGAAAGTTCAACAATATTATGATTGATTTGGACAAGAAACCCAGTGTTGGTTTCAGATATAAAAAACCATTTTTCTTGGCAGATTATTTTGATAACAAAGTTTTTGATTCTGTTGTTCAAATGCAAATTCTCAATAACAAGAAGAACTGCGAAAACGCAATTAAACAATTGAAAAAAGAAGTTTATAATTTACAAAAGGAAAAAATGAATTTAATGAATGAATAAATTTTATAGGAGGTATTATGTTAAAAGAATTTAAGAAATTCATTACTGAAGGTAATGTAATGGATTTGGCAGTTGCCGTTATCATGGGTGCTGCTGTTAAGGAAATGGTCGATGGACTTATCAATGGACTTATAGCACCTTTGATTGGAGCAGCAACAGCGGGTGTCAACATGAAGGAAATGGCAGCAACTGTTGCAGGTGTTAAGTTACAATACGGATTGTTCTTGGATGCTTTGGTTAAATTTATCATTATAGCATTTGTTGTTTTCTTGATGGTTAAAGCTATCAACAAAGGTCGTGATGCTTTGCATAAAGAACCGGCAGCCGATCCAACAACAAAAACTTGCCCATACTGCAAGAGCGAAATCGACATTACTGCTACTAGATGTCCACATTGTACATCTGAATTAACAGAATAATTTGACATAAAAGGGGATTATATCCTCTTTTTTTGTTGTCTTGTGTTATACTGAAAAAGGAATGATTAATTTATAATAAGGAGATAGAGATGAAATACGATTTTGAAACGATTAGTGACAGAAACGAAATGGGATCTAGAAAATGGGCTGTAAGAAGCGAACAATTTCCGAATATGAAAAAAGATGTAGTTCCATTTAGCGTTGCGGATATGGAATTCAAAAACGCACCAGAAATTATTGACGGTTTGAAAAAACGCTTAGATAATTTGGTTTTGGGATATTGCTCTCCTACAGACAGATTTTACAACAGCATTATAAATTGGGACAAGAAACGCCACAATGCAGATATCAAAAAAGAATGGATTGTCGAAGTTCCAACTGTTGTAGATGGATTTTTTGCTGCAGTAAGTGCTTTCACGAAAAAAGGTGATTCTGTAATGATTATGAGACCGGTGTATGGTCCATTCAGATTTGCCATTGAATTTAACGACAGAGTTATGGCAGATGTTCCTTTGATTTCTGACGAACGTAACAATTACTCAATTGATTTTGAAAAATTCGAATCAGAATGCAGAAAGTCTGAAAACAAAATGGTTATTCTTTGTAATCCTCATAATCCGGGTGGAATTTTGTGGAGCAAGGATGATTTGGAAAAAGTAATCAAGATTGCGAATGCAAACGATGTGATTGTTGTGGTTGATGAGATTTGGCAAGATATTGTTATGCCGGGAAACACTCACACATCTGTGCTTTCTTTGGATAGAAAATTAATCGAAAAAGCTGTTGTGTGTCAATCTTCAACAAAAGCTTTTAATTTGGCTGGACTTTGCTGTGGATATACAATTATTTCCGATTCTGAAATGATGGCTCAATACAAGAAGACTTTGGATATTATGCGAAGTAACACTGTAAATGTTATGGGACTTGAAGCTACACAATTGGCTTTTGATGAAGCTGAAGACTGGCTGAATGAAATGATTAAAGTTATCGACACTAACCAAAAAATCGTCTACGATTTCTTCCAAGAAAAATATCCTAAAATCATAGTAAATCACCTTCAAGCGACTTACGTTATGTGGATGGATTTCAGATGTTTGGGATTGAACAGTGACGATTTGATTAAAACATTGGGTGAAAAAGCTGATTTGGTATTTACTGACGGAAGATTCTTCGGTGAATGCGATGGATTCGTAAGGTTCAATGTCGCAGCTCCTACACAAGTCGTAAAAGACGCATTAGTTAGATTGGATAATTTACTACAAGAAATATACAAATAAACAAAACAAATCCCGAAACTCTGTTGAATTTCGGGATTTTTTAAAGTTCTATTTTACATTCAAAAATTGTTGCATAAATTCGAAAGGACCATTATCCACTTGAACTTTTGGATTATTGATGGATGTGTCTTCTTTTGAAGTTAGTGAGATGTTAATGCTTTCTGTATCTTTTGATTTTGGAGTTGATTTTAAGCTAACATCGTATGATTTGTCCTTGAATTCAAATGTTAAATTGAACATATCGTCTTTGTTAGTTGTTTTTAATGTGTTCATTTTGTCTTCGAATTCTTTTTTGGATTGGTCTGATTTTAGATTGTTTTCAATTTCTTGGATTTTTTGTTGTTCTTGGTCTGTAAGATCACTTCCCTTGGCAAGTTTGGCGTATTCTTTGAAGTTTTTCAATAGAGTTTTTCTTGAATATTCCATAACTTTTGCCCATTGTTCACCAGTCAAATTCACAGAGTATTTGTGGTTGCCATCATCTGTAACCTTCAATTCCTTGTTGTCGACAACGAAATCTTTTGCGATTTTAACTTGGAATTTCGTATTAGATGATAAAAGTGGCATGAATACTGTGAAATCTCTTACAGTTGTAGCTTGGAAATTTTGCTCAGTTAATTTTTGCAAAATTTGTGTAACATTGAAGTACAAGTTTTTTTGAATCAAAGCTTCCTTCATTTTTGGTGGAAGATTGTTAGCAAATGCATCGTAATTCAAATACGCTTTTCCATCTTGGATTGCGAAGTGAAGTTCTCCCAAATTATTGCCTTGACCTGCTAATTGAGCTACATCACTTGTAACAGTTGCCATTGCAACTCCTGTTGATTTGTCTTGTGTTGCTTTGACTTTGATTTCTTTTAGCTTGGAAGTTTCGTTCTTAAATTCGTAAGATTGGTTCTTCCATTCAGTTGTTTTTCTAAAATCGTTTAATAGGCTCACTTTTTCTTTTGCTTGAGAGCAAGCGCTTAAAGTTATTACCATAAGTAGTGATAATAACACTAATGTAAATTTCTTTTTCATAAATTCCCCCTGACTATATTATTATAACAGATTTGGACGAATGTTTTTCGAACAAGTCACAATCGTAGACTTATTGTAACCTGAGGTTGAATTTTGAAAGATAAAATGACAAATAAATAGTTGACAACTAGAAATCGTTTGACTAAAATAAAATTGAAGTGATAATCATAAAGAAAATATTAGAGGTTCATATGGTAGTAGTTAAATCAAGAAAAACAATCACTCTTGTTATTATTATGTTTTTACTTTTATCTTCATGTCAAAAACAAGAAATTAAAAACGACGAACGTGTAGCGACTTCAAACGAAACAGCAAAAGTTGCTATTGATGAAAAGGATAAAGCTGACATTAATGAGACTGTAAAAATGTTTTTTACGCAAAAATACTACAAGATGGAAAAAGATACAAGCAAAATTAGACTGAGTGAAAGTCTTGAAAAATTTTTAGCTAAAAAACCTGATAATAAGTATTATGAATTATCCAAACTGGAAACATTGGATTTTTATAAAAATAAGGATAAAATTATGGTCTTAGTGAAGACCTGGATTTCTACTAAGGACCAAAAATCTGGAGAAGGCGCGATAATGAGGATTTTAATATCTGAAAACAAGGATGGGTATGTCGTAGAAAAAGAAGTGGATGAAGATAATATAGAATCGAGAAATTATCAAACAAAACTATCCCCAAAAGATATCAAACATTATCTTAAAAAATCATTGATAATGAATGGGGAAAACATATCGGATTCAGAGATAGATAAAAAGATAAAAGATATTGATGTGTTAGATTTTTACTCATATATTGGAATGTTTGAAGTTCAAAAAAGTAAAGAAACTAATGACGATTTAATCCATGTTTTAGAAAATCACGAATACAAATAATTTAAAAAGGAAAGTTCATAAAAAAGAACTTTCCTTAATTTTTTTGTTATTTTAATTTTTCTAATAATTTTAATGTGTAATCGTACATTCTTTGTGTAGATTCAATTCCCAAATGTTCTAATGGAGTGTGAGCACCAATGATATCTGGACCGAAACTAATCATATCGCAGTCTGGAAGTACGCCTTTTAACAAACCACATTCCAAACCAGCGTGGATTGCAGTAACATTAGCTTTGTTGCCTGTCATTTCTTCGTACAATGCTGGAGCAACTTTTGCCAATTCTCCATCAGTGTTGAATTCCCAAGCTGGATATTCTTTTTCGATAACAGTAGTTCCGTGAGTCAAATAAGCTAATGATTTGATCTTGTCGAACATATTGTGAAGTTCGCTTTCTACAGAACTTCTTACGCAACAAGTTACCTTGATTTTTTCGTCGTCTGCTTCAACAATACCAACGTTTGAACTTGTTTGAACCAAACCTTCGATGTCTTGTGAAGTTGATATAACATCGTTGATTAACAAATACAAGAATTTAACGATTGATTGTGAAGTTTCTTTTGAATAAGAAAATTCTGTTTTTTCTGTTTCTTTAATATCCAAAACCAAGTTAGGATCTGTTTTTCTACCTTCGTGACGAACGTATTCTCCAATTTCGTTTAAAATATCCATCGCTTTATCCAAATCATCAACAGTGATGATAGCGTGAGCGTTCTTAGCGATGGCGTTGTGTTTTGATCCGCCGGAGATTTCTTGCAATCTAAAATCCATTTCCAAAGCAACTTTGTTCAAAAGTCTTGCCATTACTTTGATGGCATTTTTGTTTTGTTTTTGGATTTCAAGACCAGAGTGACCACCATTCAAACCAGAAAGAGAAATTTCGATTGCCTTTGACAAGCCTTCTGATTTTTCGCTTTTGAAAGTAGTGATAGCATTTGCTCCACCAGAACAGCTTACAATGAAGTCTCCTTCAGTTTCAGTGTCGATGTTTAACAAACGAGTTCCACTCAAATGTTCAGCAGTCACGCCATTTGCTCCGTCCATTCCACGTTCTTCATCAATTGTTACAAGAACTTCCAATTTTGGATGAGCAACATCATCAGAATCCAAAATAGCTAAGCAAAAAGCAACAGCGATTCCGTCATCTGCTCCCAAAGTTGTGTTATCTGCATAAACATATCCGTCCTTAACGTGCATTGAGATAGGATCTGTCAAGAAATCGTGATCTGAATCATCAGTTTTTTCGCAAACCATATCCATGTGTCCTTGCAAAATAACAGGTTCTGAATTTTCGTAACCTTCTGTAGCTTCTTTTTTGATAATAACATTGTTAAGAGAATCTTGGTACACTTCCAATTCTCTTTCCTTTGCAAAGCTAACCAAAAAATCTGAAACAGCCTTTTCGTTTCCTGAACCACGAGGAATATCGTTTAATTGTTTGAACCAATAAAACACTTTTTTTGGTTCTAAATCTTCATATTTTTGCATGAGTAACCTCCTATATATATTCTTACTTTATTATAACTCTTTTACATTATTTTGTAATCTAATTGACAAGATTATTTACAACATTTACGATAATATCCATACCATTAGAGATATCATCGTAGCTCATCTTCGCAAACCCAATCAAAAACACATTAGTGTTCATGTTTTTATCCAAATAAAAATCATCGATAGGAATCACATACACTGATTTTTCCATCAAAGTTTTCAAAAAAACATCACTATCAATCCTCTTATCTACCTTGATTACGACAGAAGTTCCACAATCAGTTTTCTCAAAATCAATGAATTTGCAGCCATTAATTTTTGAAAAAATAATCTCGTATTTTTTTGCGTACACCTTCTTCATTTGATTGACCTGCTTTTCAAAATCTCCACTGTCAATAAACTTGGACAACGCAGATTGAACGAAAATCGACACAGGACATCTCTCAGATTTTAGCACAGAATAAAATTTATTCATCAAATTTTTAGGCAAAACCATAAAACTCACACGCATCGCAGGGGTTACAGTACGTGAAAAATTCCCGATGTAAATCACCTTATCATTCACATCCAAAGTTTTCAGAGGGGCGATAGGACGAAGCTTGTATTTGAATTCTGCGTCGTAGTCATCCTCAATTATGTAGCGATTATTTTTTTCGTAAGCCCAATTCAACAGATCAATCCTTTTATTAATAGGCATAATCGCAGAAGTAGGAAACTGATGAGAAGGAGTCACGCTTACAACATTCGCATCTGTTTGTTTCAGAAAATCTATATCAATTCCATCTTCATTCACATCAATCGGCGTACTGTTGAAATTATTGTAAAAACCAATTCCGTGATAAGCATATCCTGGATTTTCGAAACCAAAAACGGGATTGTTGAGAAGATTTTTAATCAAAATCAACAACTCGTTGCTGCCGGAACTCACGACAATTTGGTTGGGATTCACGATAATTTCTCTGAAATCCTTCAAATAATTTGAAATAGAACGCCTTAACGAAAATAATCCCAAACCATCGACCTTTCCTAAAATAGCATCATCATCTTCATTAATTGAATCCCTGAAAGCCTTTCTTATCTGCTTGTATTTAAAACAAGATTTATCCACACCTGAAAATGAAAAATCATACAGGTAAGAATTTTTTTCTTCAACAATCATATCCTCATCATCAAAGTTTGCATCGTTTTGCAAAATATGACCAGATTTTTCTACAAAAAACCCACTTCTCTCACTGGAACGAATGTATCCTTCCTTTTCCAATTGATAATAGGCATTGGACACAGTATTTATCGAAATATTCAGCTCATTAGATAATTTCCTAATAGAAGGAAGCTTGTCATTAGTCTTCAATTGTTTCGTGTTAATCTTTTCTTTTATAGAATCGTAAATTTGATTATACAAATAATCTTTGTCGTTTAAATTTATGAACATAAAATCCTCCGTTGGATTAAGTATAACACA